>Ga0302279_10000013_pt1 | contig 260265 bp, 244 predicted proteins | sample III_Bog_N3_3_FD_194541 | JGI IMG/M metagenome (GOLD analysis project Ga0302279, IMG submission 194541) | Peat permafrost microbial communities from Stordalen Mire near Abisko, Sweden - III_Bog_N3_3 | ecosystem: Environmental > Terrestrial > Soil > Wetlands > Peat | place: Sweden: Abisko... | reverse complement strand
GGGGTCAGCACGGCAGTGCCCGCGGCGAGAGATTCAGACGCCTGTTTGGTCAATTCCATTTATCGAACCCTACCATAAGTCCGGATAACTGTAATTATCGATGGTATTAAGTAGGCCATTTATTATACTAGCCATAGTATATAATTATCCCATGTCGGAATCGCCCGCCAAGCCCTACGGCGAGGGTCGCGTCTCGAAGAACGTCTCCTACGCCGACGTCGAGCGCGCCGCAATCGCCATCCTCAAGTCCGAGCGGCGCCCCACCCAGGAGACCATCCGCGAGGCCCTAGGCCGCGGCTCCCCCGATACCATTGGCGAGGCCTTGAAGCGCTTCTGGCGCGACTTGGGCGCCCGTATCGAGGGCGACCCCGCCGCCCTCACCCGGATGCCGCCCGAGATCGCCGATCTCGCCGACGGGATGTGGCAACGGGCCCTGAAGCTCGCCGGCGAGGCGGCGAAGAACGACGAGAACGCCGCCCGCGAGCGGCTTCGCCAAATCGAGGTCGAAAACGCGGTTCGGGCCCATTCCTTGGAGCTGCGGGAACGGGAGTGGGACGCAGCCGCCCGGGCCCGCGAGCGGGCCCTGGCCGAGACCCGCGATCACCTGCTCCTGACGTTGAAATCCTTGAGCCGGGAACAGGCGGCGATGGAAGCGCGCGATGCCCGCATCGCCGATCTCGAAGCCCAGATCGACCAATACCGCCAGCAGATCGCCGCCCTGATTGCCGCCGCGATCGCCAAGAGCCACCGCCGCCCGGTACGACAGGGCGGTCCCGTTCCTCCAGCCCGTGAAGCGTCGCGCGCTCCTCAGAAGAAACCACTGCCTAAGGCCACGCGGGCCACACCAAAAAGCCCTAAACGCGCGGCCGCACCCCTCCAGAAACGAAAGCCTGGGTCGCGGCGGTCGTCCGCTCGGAATCGACGATGAATCGCCCCAGCCGCGCCAACGCCACTCCTGGGATCGACACGACGAGCTGGATGACGCTGCGCTGGGTGCGCGGCACGCGTTATTACCGTGTGCACCTGGAGCAAGACCTCTGGAACGGCTGGCTCCTCACTCGCGTCAACGGGCGCCGCGACAGCTCCCTCGGCCGCATCCGCTACGTGCCGTCTCCCAACACACGAGGAAGCCTTGCGCCGAGAGATTCACGAGGGGCTCAACGTGGTGGAGAACTGGAACAGCGCCAATGGGTTCATCTTCTATGGTGAGCGCGGCGAGTTCACCACCAACGAGGTAGACGACCAGGAACTCGGGGTGCTCGCACTGCATCTGCTGCAGATCTGTCTGGTCTACGTCAACACGCTCTTCATCCAGGAAGTACTCGATGAGCCCGCGTGGCGAAATCGGATGACGGCCGAGGACTGGCGCGGCCTCACGCCGTTGATCTATCACCACGTCAATCCGTATGGGCGGATCGAGCTCGACATGGACACTCGCTTGCCCCTTGCTGCGTGATCCCTCAAAAACCCTCGTTTTGGGGAGACCCGGGTTGACGCTCCGGAATGCTGTGGAAAAGTCGATAAAGTCTCCCAAAACAGTCTCTTGATTTAAGTTCTCGAAACAGTCAGTATCGGAATGAGTTTCAGGAGACCGATATGAGTATTGTGATCGACGATCCTCGCCTCGAGCGGCTCGCGCAGGAGCTCGCCGCCGCCGAAGGCACCACGGTCGAAAGCGTGGTGCGCGAGAGCTTGATGTCTCGTGCCGGGCGCCGCGGGTTGGCGGTCGTGTCTGACCGACCCCTGCGCGACCGATTGGCAGACCTTGCCCGTGAGATCGACGCGCTACCGGCCAAGGTCCCGGCAGACAGTCGCACGGCGGAAGCCGTGTTGGGTTATGACGATCGCGGACAATGGTGATCGACACCTCGGCGATCCTCGCGTGGCTCAAAGACGAACCGGCCCGGGATCGGATCGTCGCCGGGCTGGAGGCGCATCCGGTGCGGCGGATGTCCTCGGTCAGCTTGCTCGAGGCGCAGATTGTCGTGCGCGGCCGGGAGCACCCGGCGCTGCTCGATAAGCTCGATCGATTCCTACAAGAGATCGCGGTGATCGTCGTGCCCTTCGACGAGTCCCAGTCACGCCTGGCGGCTGACGCCTTCCAGCGCTACGGCAAAGGTCAAGGTCATCCGGCCCAGCTGAACATGGGCGACTGCGCGGTGTATGCGCTCGCCAAAACGACCAATGAACCGCTGCTGTTCATCGGCAACGACTTCAGTCAGACCGACATCGAGCCATGCTGATCGGTTATGCGCGCGTGTCCACCCGCGACCAAAAGGCGCATTTGCAATTGGATGCCCTGCGGGAGGCCGGCTGTGAAAAGATCTTCGAGGAAACCGCGAGCGGTGCGCGACGGGATCGTCCTGAACTGAACGCCGCGCTCGACTTCATGCGCTCGGGCGACACTTTGGTGGTGTGGAAACTCGATCGCCTGGCCCGCTCCACGCGGCAGCTCCTCGAGACCGTCGAAATGTTCGAACGGCGGAAAATCGGACTCAAGACCATCACGCAGAACATCGACACCACGAACGCCGGCGGACGGCTCATCTTCACCGTGTTCGGCGCCATCGCGGAATTCGAGCGGGAGATCATCCGCGAACGCACCCGCGCGGGCCTCGACGCGGCGCGCTCGCGTGGCCGAAAAGGCGGCAGGCCTCGTTCACTGACCGACAAGGATTTGAAACAGGCGCGTGCTTTGCTGACCGACCCGGAGATTACGGTCGAGGAAGTGGCGCGAAGGTTCGGTGTTGGCCCCTCGACCCTCTACCGCTATCTACCCGCTGCCCGGCAAGCGGCTCAAGACGAGGCCTAAATGGCCTCATGTATGGGAAAGTAATGCCTCTGCCGCGCCTTGGCAAACCGTCTACATCGATTGATCCATTTCCCTCAACGAATCCGCTGACTTCTTCTGACCGGCCTTCCCGGCAGTGAATGTAACGCCGAAAGTTACACAGGCGATCATGGCAATAACTGCTGCCGCCTCATGGTCGCCGGCGAAAAAGAACGCTACTAAAGCAAAAATGGCTATACATCCCGCCAAACCGAAAGCTACCCGAGTTCGAATTCTTTGGTTTCGCGCGGCCCGCACCACTTTTTCCCGGCGGGTATGTCGGCTGGCCACAATTGCGGCATCCAGCGCTTGCGGAGCATCAATCAATGGGGGCATCGGAATCACTCCCAGCAGGCGGGCTATTCACACGACTATACCAAAATCCGCATCTCGTCCTTCATGGGTGAGCTAAATGGCCTCAAATTGTAGCTTCGCTCCCACTGAGCCTAGTCGATCCAACCCTTGGCCAGATCACCGCTCTGGAGCAGCATCCATGACCGGTTCTGATGAGCTTCGGCATAGCCGGGCCGGAGTTCGACGGCCCTGTCATAACTGGCCAGCGATGCATCCACCTGCTTGAGGTGCGCCAGAACCAGGCCGCGGTTGTAATAGGCCTCGGCAAACTCGGCCCTGAGCGCGATGGCCCGTTCGAAACTCTCCAGCGCCGGGCCGGCCTGCTCGAGTCTTGCCAGCACCAGGCCCCGGTTGAAGTGCGCCTCGGCGAACTGCGGTTTGATGGCAATGGCCTGATCGTAGGCGGCAAGTGCGGCGGTCCAGCGGCCCAGTTGGGCGAGCACGAGACCTCGATTGCAGTGGCCTTCCGCAAAGCCGGGCTCGAGCGAAATCGCCCGCTCATAACCGGTCAATGCGTCTTCCCATCGCCCGAGTTGCTCGAGTGCGACGCCGCGATTGAAATGCGCCTGCGCAAAGCCCGGCTTGATCGCCATGGCCCGATCGTAGCTGGCGATGGCCGCATCCCAGCGATGGAGGCCGGCCAGCACCAGGCCGCGATTGCAGAAGCCTTCCGCATAGTCCGGTTTGAGGGCAATCGCCTGGTCATAGCTTGCCAGTGACTCCTCCGGCCGATTCAGCCGCTGCAGCACCGCGCCTCGGTTGAAATGGACGGCGGCATCATGGGGATCGATCTCCCTGGCGCTGTCCAGCAGTTGCAGGGCCTTCTCGGGATGGCCTCTTTGGAGCGCGATCACACCCAGCATATTCAACGCATCGAAATGCCCCGGTTGAACATCGAGGATTGCCTGGTACCTCGCCTGCGCCTGCGCCAATTCGCCCCGCTGATGCAGTGCGAGCGCCTGCCGCAGAGCGCCAGGCGGTAACGGGCGCGCCGGACAGGCGGCGGGTAAATTCGCAGGGCCGCACTTGTCTGCCTCCCTGATGAGTTCCGCACGGAGGCGCTGCAAGACGCCGCTCCAGTCGCCCGACGTCTCCTGTTTAAAGAGGGTTGCCGTGGAATACCATGGACTGTCGCTTCTGTTCAACAGCCAGCGCCAGTCGGAATGGCGGGGCAGCAGAATCCAAGTATTCCGGCCCAACGCGGCGCTCACATGCGCCATGCTGGTGTCCACACTGATCACGAGGTCCAGGCATTCGCACAGCGCTGCCGACTCCCGGAAGTCGTACAGCTCGCGCGAAAAGTCCGATACTTGGGGGTGGGACTGCAAGGTCTGCAGGTCCAACTCACTCAGGTCCTTTTGGAGGCTGACGTACTCGCATCGATCGGGAAGGGCGGCAAGCAACTGGGCCAGTGGAATGCTGCGGCGCTGGTCGTTCCGATGGGCTTTGTTGCCGCTTATCGTATCGAGGCGGGTCTTGAACGCCAGCGGTAAGCTCACCAGCGGGCACTGATGGTCGAAATCGGGCGGCGCGCTGTCCTGGGCGATGATTTTCGATACCCCTTCCAGCGAAGACAGCAACCGGATCAGCGGCCGCGGCACGGCCAAGATCACTCTCGCGCCGAGGTCGGCCACCCGTTTCGCGTACCGGCAGAACTGGACGGTGTCGCCCAGTCCCTGCTCGCCGTGGAGCAATATCGTCTTGCCGGACAGGCATTCTTGGCCCAACCACAGCGGCTCGGCATACGCCGGTCCGCGGCCGCCTGCTCTATCCCTTTTGTGGCGCCACTCGTAGTCGATCCACCCTCCTGCCAAATCTCCGCGCAACAATTTCAGGTACGCCTTGTTGAAGTGGGCATCCGCAAAATCAGGTTTGACGGCAACGGCTCGTTCGTAGCTCTTCTGCGCCTCCTCCCATTGGTCGAGCGCGGTCAGCACATTGCCGCGATTGGAATGCGCCTCCGCAAAATCCGACTTGATCGCAACCGCCCGATCGAAGCTGGCCAACGACGCGTCCCATCGCTTGAGCCCCACCAACGCGAGGCCCCTGTTGCTGTAGGCTTCGGCGTAGTCGGCCTTGGCGCTGATGGCCGCGTCATAGCTCGCCAGTGCCCGCTCGAACTGATTGAGCGCCGACAACTGGTTGCCACGGTTGAAGTGCGTTTCGGCCTCGCCTGCTTTGCCGCGCAATTTCGCGTTTCCTTGATTTCTCGAGATCAGCCGCTCGGCGCACCAGTGGCCCATGGCTCGTTCGATGGGCTGACCCTGTCGAAGATCATCTCCAGCGCATCTTGAGGGCTTTCGGCAGGTTACGCGAGGCCCTGCGTTCGAGACTCGCTGGACGCATCGAGCCTGCGGCCGTGTCGCGACTTCCCTGCAGCCGTGTCGGGACTTCTAGACATAATCGGGAGCGACACTGTATTGCCGGACGTCGATTCGGTTTTGCGATGTACAGCGTATCAGCGCTCGTGGGCATGCTGATAAATTCACTCCTGCCGCTTCCACGTCGATCGAGAAGCGGAACTTGAATGTTGAATCTTCAATGGAGGCACAACCATGAGTAGTAAAGCCAATCAATCGCGGCGCACGGCCAATTCGCGGACGAAGTTCTGTGCGATAGCCGCCTTGGCTTGGTTCGTGGGCGTGCCGGCCGCAATCGCTGCGGAGCCATCGGCGAGCGCGGAAGAGGCGTCCAGTTCGAAAGTATCATTGTCGGACCTCGACCTGAGCACTCCTTCGGGGTTGCACAAGGCCCAAGAGCGGTTGTCGTCCGCGGCGCAACGCCTCTGTCACAATTATTCGGACCCCAATCGAGCTCCCAACTACGCCACCATGAATGCCTGTTACCACGAGACGATGGACACGGCATTACGGCAGCTCACCGCCCTGGCCGCGAACGCCGAAGCGCGGCGCAGCGAGGTCGCGCAAAACCAGCCGTAGCGTCTCTGCCGCGCACCGCTGCCGCCCCGTGGCATCCCCACAGGACCGGCCCTGACTGGATTATGGCTGATCAGGTCAAGACCTACGTCACACATGCGCAGATGCCGATGAGATTTTGGCTAAGGTAAGTCCGCGCAGTCACCGATATATAGGCTGGATTGAAGCGCCTGTATAACTCGAACGACGAATGTCGACCTGTGGCGGAAGGTGAGTGTGCGACAGATTTCTAGACGATCATCTCCGGCTGCGGGGCGACCAGGGACCGCGTGCGGTCCCAGGGTGCTGATCCATTGCGCCCTCGCCGCGGCGCTACCAGGGGCGGCAACCGCGGGGAATCTGACGGATTTGAGCCTGGAAGAGCTCATGCAAGTCCCCGTCGTCGGGGCATCGAAATACACTCAACAGCAGCAGCAGATTGCCGCCGCCGTCAGCGTCATCACGCGGGAGGAGATCAAAGCCTTCGGCTGGCGTACGATCGATCAGGCCTTGGCCAGCCTACCGGGCGTCTACACCACCTACGACCGTCAATACGTCTATCTCGGGGTCCGCGGCTTTGGTCTGCCCGGTGACTACAACACCCGAGTGCTGGTCACCGTCAACGGCAATCGCGTCAATGACCCGAACTATGACACAGGACCGTTCGGCCGCCAGTTCCCGGTCGACATCGACCTGATCGAGCGCATCGAGTTCATTCCGGGTCCCGGCGGTGCGGTTTACGGCCAAAACGCACTGTTTGCCGTCGTCAACATCGTCACGCGCACGGGCGCGCAGGTGCACGGGGCCGAGGTGGCCGCGGACTATCAACAGCCGCAATCGCTTGCCGAGGGGCGAGCCAGCTGGGGAGATCACCTCAGCAATGGCGTCGACGTACTGATGTCCGTGAGCAATATGAACGCCAAGGGCCAGAATCGCTTTTTCAACTACGGTACCTCACCCATCTCGGGAGTCGCGACCGGACTCGACGGTGATCATAACGAGCAGTTCTTCGGGAGCGTCGCGCGCGGACCCTGGTCGCTCGAGTTGGTCTACGCCTTCGACCACAAAGACGACCCGACCGGATCCTACTATTCCGATCCGCTCGTTCGCGGACAATATTCGGATTCCGGTTACACGCTTACACAACTGCAATACCAGGACCATTTCGCTTCGGATACGCTGCACGTGTCCGCGCGGCTATTCACGGGCGAAGCGCCCGCGGACACCAATTTGAGCTACGGCACCATGTATGGCTACCCGGTGTGGGGCAATTGGTGGGGGACTGAAGCGCACGTGGTATCGACGGCGCTGTCGGCTCATACGTTGATGATGGGCCTGGAAGCACAGGACAATTACTACGTCAAGCAGTCGGCAATCGACTTCGCCGACGCTGCCTATGATTACAGTCTTCGCGAGTCGGGTTACCGGGCGGGCGTCTATGGACAGGATGAATGGCGCATGTCGAATGCCCTCGCCGCCACGCTCGGGCTGCGATTGGATCGCGACGACACGACCATCACGGATGCTAAACCAACGACTCTGAGCCCGCGCGCTGCACTCATCTGGCAGGCCGCGTCGGACACCACCGCGAAGGCGCTCTACGGCGTTGCGCACCGCCTCCCGAATGTGTTCGAAGACACTCCCGGGTTTGGGGTTGGTTACAACTCTCTGGGGCTCGGCGGCGAGACCATCGAGACATTCGAACTGGACGTGGACCACCGGCTGGGCCGCGATTTGACGTTGCGCGCCTCCGTCTATGAATGGCACCTTCGCGATCTCATCGAGGAAAATTCAATTACGGGGGAATATCAAAACCAACCGCCGGTCGAGACGCGCGGGATCGAGATGTCCACGGACAAGACCTGGGATTCCGGCGCGCGCGTGCGCGACAGCATTTCGCTCCAAGATGCCGATAACCGCGGTGGCGGCTGGGTCGTCAATTCGCCCAAAGCGCTCGGCAAGGTCAATTTCTCGGACCCGCTGCCCGTGGGCGGCATGCGCGTCGGCTACGAGCTGCAATACGACAGCCGCCGCCTGACCCTGGATGGCACGACCTTGGGAGGCTACTCCCTATCGAACCTGTACCTCAGTGCGGAATCGCTCGCCAAAGGACTCGATCTATCGCTCGTGCTCGACAATCTGTTCGGCAAGCGCTATGCGCAGCCCGCCTCCGCCAATAACTGGCAAAACTCGCTCGAGCAGGACGGACGTAGCGTCCGGATCAAGCTCAGCTACACATTTTAGCGATGAGGACGCAGCCACACCGCAGCGGAGACCTTCCCGGCGCCCCCACCGCCCGCCGGCGCCGCGGCCTGTTGGCCGCCGCATCGATTCTGCCACTGGCCTTTTCCGGCGCCGCGTACACCTATGACCTGAACCAGCTCCTGCAACTGCCGCTCGAACGGCTGCTGGCACTGACCATCACTCCGCGTCGCATCGCGTCGATTGCCGGACAACCAGCGTCGACGCTCGCCGGTTCCGGCATCGAGGGGGGCGGTCATGCGCCGTAGCGCCCTCGTAATGGCGTCGGTCGTGGCGACGGTGCTCACCGCGTTCGCCTCCCGGGCATTGTCCGATGACTTGCCGGAATACCGTCTCAAGGCGGCGTTCCTCTACAACTTCGCCGTTTTCACCGATTGGCCCGCCGCCGTCGGCCCCACGCTGAACGTCTGTGTCTACGGACGCGACCCCTTCGGCAGCGAGATCGATCCGCTGCAGGGCAAGGGAGTTGGCGACCGCCGCATCGCTCTGCACCGCGTGATGGGCGTGGAATCCTTGAAAGACTGCCAAGTCGTCTTCGTCGCGGACTCTGCGCGCGGTGAGTTGCCGCGTGTACTCGCCAGCCTGCACGATGCCGCCGTTCTGACTGTCGCCGACGTGCCGGGAGCCGCCGCGCAAGGCGTCATCCTCAACATGAACGTCGCCAACAACCGCGTCACCTTCGAGGTCAATCTCGCGGCGGCCCGCGGCGCCAATCTGCAGTTGAGTTCGAAGCTCCTGCGCCTGGCCACGGACGTCCGCCAATGAACGGGGCCGTACATACACCGCCGCTCGTCGATCTCGGCACCCGTCTGCAGCAGATCAGCCGGATCACATTGGGCGCGGCGGTGGCAATGGTCGCCTTGATCGTCGTCGCCAGCAGCTTCACGCTCGGACTGTTCAGTCTTCTGGAAACGACGCGGGGCCACGCCAAGTTGCTGGCGGAAAGCGCTGCCGCCCCGCTCATGTTCCAGGATGTCCCGGCGGCGCAGGAACTGCTGCAATCCCTGCGCAGCGCGCCCAACGTCAGGCTGGGATCGCTCTACACGAGCGAGGGGCGCCTGTTCGCCGCGTACCGCAGCGACAGCACCGTCGCCACCCCGCTGACGCTGCGTGGCCCCACCGACCACCTGTCGATCAGCGCAACTCAGATCGACTTCACCCAGGCCGTGCGGCTGCGCGACCAGGTTCCCGGCAGCCTGCATCTGATCGTCAACCTCAAGGGACTTTACCAGCAACTGGCCGCCCAGGTTCTGATCACGCTGGTTGGGGGGGCGATCGCGCTGTTTGCGAGCGGGCTTCTGGTGCGACGGCTCAACCGTTCGGTACTCGAGCCGCTGATCGGGTTGACCGCAATCATGGACCGAGTTTCAGGCGAGGCCGACTTTCGCGCCCGCGCGGTGTCCAGCGACATCGCCGAACTGGATGCGCTGGCGCGCGGCTTCAATGGCATGCTCGAAAATATCGAGGAGCGGGATGCGCGCCTGGCGGCACAGCGCGATCATCTGGAGACTCAGGTTGCCGAGCGAACCGCCGATTTGCTGCATGCCAAGGATGCCGCCGAAGCCGCCAGCCGGGCCAAGAGCGAATTCCTCGCAACGATGAGCCACGAGATTCGCACACCATTGAACGGCGTGCTTGGCATGAACGAACTCCTCCTCGGCAGCGATCTGCAGCCGCGACAGAAGGAGTGGGCAAGCGCGGTCCAGACTTCCGGACACCACCTGGTCAGCGTCATCAACGATATTCTCGATTTCTCCAAAATCGAGTCCGGACTCATGGAACTCGAATCGGTCGACTTCAACCTCGCGGACCTGGTCGAAGAAACCTTGACGATGTTCGCCCAGCCGGCCCACAAGAAGGGGCTGGAGCTCGCCGCCCACTTTTCGCCGCATGACGCCGAGCTGCCGTGCCTGCGGGGCGATCCGTTCCGTCTGCGACAAGTCCTCAGCAATCTGATCGGCAACGCCATCAAATTCACCAACCAGGGCGAAGTCACCGTCCGGCTCACGCTGGAGCCCCAGGCCGACCTCGAGGTGGCTGTGACCCTGTGCGTCGAGGACACCGGCATCGGCATCGCACCCGAAGCTCAGGACAAGATCTTCGAGCATTTCGCGCAGGCCGACGGTTCGACGACGCGACGATACGGCGGGACGGGCCTCGGCCTCGCGATCTGCCGCCGCCTTCTTTCGCTGATGGGGGGCGCCATCCGGGTGGAAAGCGCGCGTGACCACGGCTCGCGTTTCCATGTCACGCTTCGACTACCCAAGGCGCGCACCATGGGCCGCGATCGACTCGTGGCCGCGACGCTCGAAGGCCGGCGCATTCTGGTGGTCGACGACAACCAAACCAACCGGGAAATACTCCGTGAGCAACTCGAAGGCTGGCGCATGTACGTGGCATGTGCGCACAGCGGCAGCGAGGCGCTCAGCGTAATGACCGAAGCGGCCCGGGCCGGGGCGCATTTTGACCTCGCGATCCTCGACATGCACATGCCCGAGATGGACGGAATGCAATTGGCCGGCGCCATCCAGGACGCGCCGCAGCTCGCACCCACTCGGCTCATGATGCTGACCTCGACCATCGCCAACGTGAGCCAGATCGAGCGCGCCGCGGCCGGCATTGAACGCTATTTGAACAAGCCCATTCGCCGGGCCGATTTGTTCCGCGTCCTCTGCAGCATGCTCAATTCAACGCCGGCGGATCCGCCGGTCAATGCCTCGTTGCCGGCCGACGCGGCGACTCCGCTCCAGGGGGCCGTCCTGCTCGTCGAGGACAATGCGATCAACCAGGAGGTGGCCCGAGCCATGTTGAGCAAGCTCGGGCTGCGCGTGAGCGTGGCGGACAACGGTCAGAAGGCGGTGGAGTTGGTTCGGCAACAGGCGTTTGACCTCGTCCTGATGGATTGCCACATGCCGGTGATGGACGGCTTTGAAGCCACCGCATCCATTCGCGGGCTGCCGCACGGGCGCGGCGCGCAGTTGCCCATCATCGCCCTCACCGCCAACGCCATGCAGGGCGATGAGCAAGTCTGCCTGGATGCGGGCATGAACGCCTTCGTCTCCAAGCCGTTCACACTTGCCCAGCTGCGATCGCAGCTCGCCCGATGGCTGCCAGCCGGCGCCGCAGAGCGGACACAGGACGTGGCCACGCGTGCCCCCGCCTCCCCCGACGCCGCCCAGTCCCCGACGTCCGAGGTCATCAACCTGTCGACGCTGAACTCCATCCGTGAGCTCGATCCCGGCGGCGGCATGGACTTGGTCAAGAAAATTCTGAACATCTTCATGCAATCCGCCGACGAGTGCGTGCAGCGAATGGAACGCGCCATTTTGGATCGCGACAACGCCGCATTGAGCCAGGCCGCACACGCGTTGAAATCGAGCGCCGCCAACGCGGGCGCCGAAACCCTATCGGGCGTTTGCCGCCTCCTCGAGCGACTTGGGCGCGAAGACCGAATGGAGGAGGCGCGCGGGCTCCTCGCGCAGATCCGCCGAGAGCATGACCGGACGGTGTCTCGCATGCAGGACATTTTACGCACGGCGGCATGATGACCCAGCGGAACACGATATTGGTCGCCGATGACGATCTCACCGCCCTCACGTTGATGCGCGCCGCGCTGGAGAAGGCGGGATTTTGCGTCAGGACCGCCATCGACGGGGAGGAGGCGTTGCGCCAATTCCGTACGGAACCCTGCGATTTGGTCATGCTCGACGTGGATATGCCGCACCGCAGCGGTCATGAGGTCTGCGCAACGCTGCGCCTCGAGGCAGGCCCCCTGCTGCCGATCGTCATGGTGACGGGCATGGACGATGTGCCGTCGGTTGACAGCGCTTTCGCGGTGGGCGCCACCGATTTCATTTCCAAGCCCATCAACTGGGCGCTCATCGGCCATCGCGTCCGGTATCTGCTGCGAGGCTATCAGACCCTGATCGACCTGAGAATGGCCGAGGCCCGCAACGCCGCCGTGCTGCACGCTCTTCCCGATCTGCTGTTCGAACTCGACGTCGACGGCCGCTTCATTCAATACGATGCGCCACGTGCGGAACTGTGCACGATGCCTGATCAGGGCTGTATCGGCCGCACGGTGCACGAGATTCTTTCGCCGCAATCCGCCGGCGTTTGCATGAGCGCCGTCCGTGAGGCCGTCGACCAGGGTTTGTCCGCCGGCAAGCAAATCGAGCTGGCGGTTGCGAAAGGCACCGTTTGGTTCGAGCTGTCCGCCTCACGCAAGCTCACCGAGGCCGGGCATACGCCGACGGTCATCGTGCTCGCGCGGGAAATCACGGAGCGCCGGGCCGCCGAGGAGAGAATTCGCCGGCTGGCCTATTTCGACTCGTTGACGGGTCTGCCCAATCGCGATTACTTCGGGGCCCGCCTCACGCATGCGCTGGACCTCGCACGCCGGAATCAGGGGCAGCTGGCATTGCTATGTGTCGATCTGGATAATTTCAAACGCATCAACGACACCTTGGGTCATGGGGTGGGCGACGAGATGCTGCGCGTGGTCGCTGCGCGCTTGCGCGAAGTTCTTCGTACCTGCGGCGCGGTCGGTGGCCGGATGCTCGGGGGCCTGGACGACGAGGAGAACCTGTCGCGGCTCGGCGGCGATGAGTTCATGGTGCTTCTGCCGGAGATCGACGGGCGCGACCGGGCCGGCATCGTTGCCGACTGCATCGTGCGTGAAATCGCCCAGCCGATGCTGCTCGCAAAGCACGAAGTGCTGGTGACGCCGAGCGTCGGCATCACGGTCTTTCCGCACGACGGCGCTGACTGCGATACCTTGGTGCGCAATGCCGACTTGGCGATGTATTTCGCCAAACGGCGGGGGTCCGGCACGATGGCGTTCTACGAGTCCGACATGAATGCGGGCGCGCTGAAGCGTCTGACGGTCGAGGGGAAGCTTCGCGGCGCCATCGCCGGCAACGAACTCGCCCTGCACTTCCAACCGCAGTTTGATCTCGGCACCGGCCTCATCTGCGGCATGGAGGCCCTGCTTCGATGGACCAACCCGGAACTCGGGTCCGTGCCGCCCTCGGAGTTCATACCGGTCGCGGAGGAGACGGGACTGATTTTGCCCATTGGCGAGTGGGTGCTGCGGACCGCTTGCACCCAAGCGAAGGCGTGGCATGACGAAGGCCTGCCCATTGCGCGGGTTGCGGTCAATGTATCGGGCCTGCAGCTGTCGCACCGCGGATTTCCGCAGCTTGTCGCGAAAATACTGCACGACACGGATTTGCCGCCCGCTCTCCTCGAACTCGAGATCACCGAGAGCGTCTTGATGCAGAACGAGAGCGCCGCAGAGCAGATACTCAAGGACCTCAAGGCGCTCGGCGTCGAGATTTCAATCGATGATTTCGGCACCGGCTACTCCAGTTTCGGCCGGCTGCGAGAGTTTTCGATCGATCGGCTGAAGATCGACCGATCATTCATCCAGCGGGTTCAGAACTGCGGCGAAGATCGCGCGATCGCCGTGGCCATCCTTGCCATGGCGAAGACACTCAAACTCGAAGTCGTCGCGGAGGGGGTCGAGGAATTTTCTCAGTTGATGGTTTTGCAGGAGGAACGCTGCGACCTCGCCCAGGGATTCCTTCTCAGCCGACCCTTACCCGCCGCCGAGGCGCTGCTGCTGCTGCGGCGCCTTGCGAGCAAATCCGACCTCACGCGTACGCAACGTCTCGAGCGATTGTTCGTCGCGCAATGACGCTTGCCGATCCGCTGCGTAGCTCCGGCTCGGCCACGTGGCGGTGCGATCGAAGGCGTCCGTCATCGCGCGACGAAGGAGCGCTCGATGACGTAATCGCCGGGCTCTCCGATATGGGGGGAGACGGAAAATCCCCGGGCATCGAGCAGGGCTGAGAGATCGGCGAGCATCGCGGGACTGCCGCAAATCATGACGCGGTCGGTCCGCGGATCGAGCGGCGGCATATGAGCCATCTCGAACAGCCTTCCCGTTTCGATGAGTTCGGTCACGCGGCCCTGGTAGCGGAAGCGCTCGCGCGTGACGGTCGGCACGTAAATGAGCTGTTTGCGCACGCTTTCGCCGAGATACTCGTGGTTCGTCAGATCCCACTCGATGAAATCGCGATACGCGAGCTCGCTGCGATAGCGGACCCCGTGCACCAATATGACGTGCTCGAAACGTTCATAGGTCTCGGGGTCCTTGATGAGACTCATGAACGGGGCGAGACCGGTGCCGGATCCCAGCAGGTAGAGCCGTTTTCCGGGCTTCAGATCGCGCAGTAACAGCGAGCCGGTGGGTTTGCGGCTGACGAGGACCTCGTCTCCCGGCTGGATGTGCTGGAGCCGGGACGTCAACGGCCCGTCTTGGACCTTGATGCTCAAGAACTCCAGACACTCCTCATGATTCGCGCTCGCGATGCTGTAGGCGCGCATGAGAGGCTTGCCCTCTATCACCAACCCGAGCATCACGAAATGGCCATTTTCGAAGCGCAAACTCGGATCGCGCGTCGTGGCAAAACTGAACACCGAATCGTTCCAGTGACGTACTGACAATACCCGTTCCTGACCCACCATCGCCATCGATCATTACTCTCGCTCTCAGCGCCCCGTCGCGCGCGCGGATACTCGCAGCCCTGGCAGCGGGAATCAATAAGCAAAAACGCATAACCATATGCGGACGCAACGCAACATGGGCTCGGACCCACCCGGCACCGAGCATCGGCCACTCCTGGTCAGCGACGCCGGATGGGCTCCGCCCCGGCCAGGATGCAGCTCATCGGCCGGTCATGCGGCTGCGGAAAGATCGTCGGAATCGACGCCTCCGGGTACCCCACCCCGATGACCAGCGGAGATCCACCGAGGGCGGCTAGCGTTCGATCGAAAAAGCCGCCCCCGTAGCCAAGCCGGTAGCAGTCGGGGTCGTAGCCCACGAGCGGAGCCAGAATCGCGGTGGGAATGACCCTGGGTCCGTCGGCTGGATAAGGGATGTTCCACAATCCGTGTGCCAGGCGGCCGCCGGGATGCCATTCGCGAAATTCCAGCGGCTCACCCACCGCCAGAGCAACCGGCAATGCGATGCGTCGTCCGCGTTCGTGCGCCGCGCGCAGCCACGGCCGCAGATCCGGCTCCGCGCGGATGGGCCAATACGCACTGACGATCGTGCCCTCCTCCCACGGAATGATCTCCTCCAAGCCCTGCACGATCCTGTCCGTGACGGCCGCCCGGTACTCCAGGGGCAGCGCGCCGCGGATCGCCAGAAGCCGATTCCGCTCGGCCTTGCGCCAGCGAGGCACCCCCGCCTCCGGGCGGTCGCCGCGTGGACTGCCGTCCGGATCTGGATTGAGGGCTGTCGTCACGGATTCTCCCGTTGGGCGCGAGTCGGCCCCACGAGTCTACGCGTCCCGCCCGCAGGCAGCCATGCGCCTCGTTGCGTGCCGGCGGCGCCGGCGGACCCGGCAAAATTCGACATCGACGAGCGCTCCATTCAAACTTCGCCGAGAGTTGAATGGAGCACCTGATTTGATGACGGAAAAGCGACCCATCTCACACGTCGCCGATACCGCGCTTTGGATGGCCAGCATCAGGGCCGGGGAATCCAGCCGGCCGGACGCCGTATTTCGCGACGTATTGGCGGCTCAGTTGAGCGGTGACGAGGGCGCACAGATCGAGCGGTCGATTCCGAATGCCGCCCTCTCCGCCTGGGGCGTCGTCGTCCGGACATCCGCCATCGACCGGCTGGTCGTGGCGGCGCTGCAGGAACGCGTCGATACTGTGCTCAATCTGGGCGCAGGCTTCGATACGAGACCCTTTCGATTGAGCCTGCCGGCGGATCTGCGATGGATCGAGGTGGATTTCCCGGCGTTGATTGCGGACAAGAACTCGAAGCTTCGGGGCCGGCAACCGGTGTGCACGGTGGAGCGCATCGGCCTGGATCTCTCCGACCGCTCCGAGCGCAGGGAGCTATTCGCGGCGCTGGGAGTTGAGTCGGCACGCACGCTGCTGATCACCGAAGGCTTGATCCCGTATTTTTCCACTGATCAGGTGGTCCTCCTATCACAGGATGCGCATGCGGTTCCCTCGTTTCGATATTGGATCCAGGACTTCGACAACGCCGGCGAGCGGCGGACCATGCCCAAGAGCTGGGACGAGGTGTTCAGGGCGGCCCCATTGCTGTTCCAGGTCAAGGATTGGTTCCAATTCTTTCGCGCCACCGGCTGGTCGGCCAAGGAGCTGATCACCAGTGCCGCGGAATCGGAACGCCTGGATCGGCCGTTTCCGCTGACTTTCCCGCTGGGAGTGCTGATGCGGGTGCTTCCAATCTCCATGCGCCGCAGAATACTTGGCACGACCGGCGCGGTGCTGATGGAGAAGCAGGAGTGCACGCCGAATGGGGCTTTCCGGCAACCTCGCTAATTCAAATCGCGGGACAGGATCAGCTTCATCACCAGGCGATCCGAGGCGCTCGTCAACCCAACGCCGACGCCGCCCTCGATCGACCAGGGTTTCCCGCTGAAGTCGAACACGCCGAACAGCTGATGCTGCTGCTGTGACTCCGGCAGGAACCCGCGCAATGGACCGAGGTCATCGTACTCCTCCAGCGCAAGCGCCCAGGTCTTGCTGAAGTTGTAGGCCGCGCGCGACTCCGGTGCGAAATCGAGACGCGAGAACCCTTTCCAGGAATTGTCCAGAATCGGGTTGACGATCAAATCGACGGGCCCCAAATGCCAACCGATGATCGGACGGATTTCTTGCGTATATCGACTGGGGTCCCAATGTGCCGCGTTTCGGCTGAACTCGAAGTTCACGCCATAGAAGAAGGTCTGGTTCGCCGAGTCCGGCAGCACGAAGAGCGTTCGCACCTTCAAGCCGTCGTAGTCCAGGCGGCCGTTCCCGGTCAGGCTGTACAGAGGTAGGTACAGCCCCGCCTCGAACCATGGGGTCACGCCGTAGGACCACTCGGGAACTCCGTTCAATGTGTGATTGGGCACGATGCCGCCCGGAAACGTGGCCGTGGTGCGCCCATCCGGCGTGTAGTTGTCGTGCAGCGTCAAATTGAACACACCGGGCGCCGCGATCTCCCCCGTGTAAACCTGGATTTCGTCCGTCTGAGGCAGGGCTCTCAGCGAGCAGAGGAAACCGATCACGACCAGCACCGGTGTCCAGCGGGAGAGGCGCCCGGACGGAGCCCTATCCGGCTGCGGGTGCGCCAGGAACGCCGACATGTGAAAGGCGGACTGAGCTCCGCCATAGCGGTAGGCCTCGCCCACCGGACAGCTGCGCCGGGCGCGGCAGCTCAGAGCGAGGCAATCGCGGCCCGCCTCCGAGGCGACATGAGCGGCGCAGATCGAGCGCTCGTAAGCCCCGGCCCGGAGCGCCCCCACGGGACAGGCGCTCAAACAAGGCCTGCCGGCACAGGTCTCGCACGGGCTGGTTCGCGGATCGACCGCGGGGAGAGCCAAGCGGTCGCGAAATCCGAGGGCGCCGCGATACGCATGCCAGAGCCCATAATCGGGATGAATCAACAGGCCGAGCGGCGATGGGTGCACCGCTTCCGCCCGCATTCCCCATCGTTGGAAGGGACGCCAGGGCGGCCCCATCGAGGGGTACCAACCGATGGCATCGTGCCGGGCACCCAGCTCGCCGATGACGCGCTGCGACCAGCGATCCAGCGGATCCGCCCGGCCATCCGCGTATTCGGGCGACGCAGCGAATACCGGCCATTGCGCGCGCCCGACGAAACCGAACAGCACCAACGTCTGGGCCGGGGCTCCGTCCGGAAAGCCGGGAACCTCGTCCTGCGCTTCCGGGTGGAACGCGCCGCGCAGCGCGAGCCCGGAGGCCACGGCCTCGGTGGCTAGGGTGTCGAGGGTGGGCACGGGCGCCGGTCCCGATACGGAAACCACCAGGGCTTGCGCACCAAAACGTGCTCGAATTGCGCCTGCGCCGGCGGCTGCCAGCGAGGCCTGCCGCCGGCAATGCTCGCCTCAGGGCCGCTCGCCTCGGCAGGCATCCAACGCGCCTCGCGGCCGGACGATTCGAGGATCTGCAGCGCGCGGGCCGGAGCGCTCGTGTAAACGGACGCGGTGAAGCTCGGTCCGTCGTCGAGCGCAAAGCGCAGCGCCTCCTCCGCGCTGGCCACGGGAATGATGAGCAGCACCGGCCCGAACATTTCCTCGCGCACCGCGGCGCTGCCGGGGCGTACGTCGGTCAGGATCGTCGGTTGAAAGAAGTGACCCGGCAATCCCCAGGGGCTGAAGCACCTGCCGCCCAGCTTGAGGCGCGCACCTTCCTTGGCCGCATGAGCCACCTGAGCTTCGAGTCGGCGCGCGGCCTCGAGACTGATGAGCGGGCCGAGATCGGTGTCGGGCTTGATGGGATCGCCGACTTCCAAGAAGGCGACGTACTCGTGGATTCGGTCTGCAAATTCGGCGGCCCGGGATGCGTGCACGTAGATGCGCCGGCCCGTGGCGCCGTCCTGCCCGCAACGTCGCAATCGCTCCCAGGCGACACCGGGAACGGCAAGCTCGAGATCGGCATCTTGCAGGACGATAGCCGGCCCAGTCGCACCGGCCTCGAAATGAAGCCTCCCGAAGCCCGCTCCCCGCGCGACCTCGAGGCTTGCCGACCGCGGGCCGGCCCAGGTGATGAGCGCCACCTCCGGTTCACCCATCAAGGCCCGGTCGACCTCCGGACCGCCGGTCGTCACATTGACGACGCCCGGCGGCAGCCCTTCGTAGGCTTCGGCCAGCTTCAGGTTCGACAGCGCCGTTTGCGGAGGCGGCTTGCATACGACGGCATTGCCCGCCGCGAGCGCCGGCGCCACGCTCGAGGCCAGCAGCAACATTGGGAAATAGAATGAACCGAGCGCCGCAATCACTTGCGCCGGCGCCAGACCCGATTGACCGTGGCCGGCGCACAGATCCGCCCCGCAGGATTCGAAGCACGCCGCGGCCCAACTGATGCAGTCAGCCGATTCGCACAGCGGGCTGCCGGTCTCTCGGGTCATCAATGCCGACAGCGCATCGGCGTCCGCGCGGATGCGAGCGGCGACGTCCGCCAGAAGGCGGCCCTTTTCCGCCGCGGCGATTCTGTCCCAGGCGGGCTGAGCCGCCTGCGCCGCCGCCACTGCTCGTCGAAGGTCCTCGACGCCCCCCTCGGACACGATTCCGGCCGGCTCCCGCGTGGCGGGATTGTCAATGCACCGCGTGGCGCCCGACACGGCCTCGGTCCTTGCGCCGTTGATCAACATCGTCTGCATGTCGTCCGTCTTCCGGCCAGCCCCGGTCTTGTAAATGGGCGATGTGGGATCATATTCTACGGGGCGACCTCGCGGACGGGGTGCAAGGAGACGATGATGGCGACGGGATGGGCGGCCGAAGGGGCGGTACAGGATCAGATCGATGCGACGGTCAAGGATGCCATCGACCGCGCCAAGAGCCGGTTGCCGCAAGGCCCCAGTCTGACCCATTGCGCCGAATGCGGCAGCGAGATTCCCGAGGCCCGGCGCATCGCCATATCCGGTGTGCGGCTCTGCATCCAATGCCAGGACGCCGAGGACCGGGATGCGTTGAAGTTTTCCGGCTATAACCGCCGCGGCAGCAAGGACAGTCAGCTGCGCTGAAGCGCGGCGTCCGCACGGCGCGCACCGGTCGAGGCGCAGCGTCGCAATTGGCAAGATTGATTGATATTAGCGTCTAATAGCATGATTTATAAATGTTTTAGACCCCACCACTCGGAGCGCAGATGCCGTTCGCCGAACGCGGAATGTGGGGCCACGCGTTTCATGCCTGAATAGAGGCCATCAATCGGACCGATAGAGTCCATCGATTGACTAGTGGGGGTCGGCGGGTCTAACGTCGCTGCCGGTAAATGAGTCGCAGCGTTAATATTTTGGAGGAGTGAGTCGTGCAATTAAAGGGTAGCAAGACCGAAAAGAATTTGAAGGACGCGTTTGCCGGCGAATCGCAGGCAAACCGCCGTTACTTGTACTTCGCGGCCAAGGCGGACGTCGAAGGTTTCAATGACGTTTCGGCCGTGTTCCGTTCCACCGCGGAGGGCGAAACCGGGCATGCCCACGGTCATCTCGAGTATCTGGAGGTGGCCGGCGACCCGGCGACCGGATTGCCGATTGGCGCGACCTCGCTGAATCTCAAGGCCGCCATTGCCGGTGAGACCCACGAGTACACCGATATGTATCCGGGCATGGCCAAGCAGGCACGCGAGGAAGGTTTCAGCGAAATTGCCGATTGGTTCGAGACTTTGGCCAAGGCGGAACGCTCGCATGCGAACCGCTTCCAGAAGGCGCTGGATTCGCTGTAGCCAAATGACCCTACCGCGCTGGCGCAGCGCGGTGAGGCCGGCGGGCTCGTTTACGCGAGCCTGCCGGCCTTTTTCCCTGGGAGACAGCCTTGTCCGACGATCCGGTGAAACCTGCCCGTGAGGGCGGCCTCGAGGCGCCGGGCCGGCACGCACTCGGCTGGCAAGAGCCCGGATTCTACGATGCCCAAGCGCTCGAAAAGGAAATCGAGCGGGTGTTCGACATTTGCCACGGCTGTCGCCGGTGCTTCAACCTCTGCAACTCCTTTCCCACGCTGTTTGATCTGATCGACGAATCGAGCACGGGCGAACTCGACGGCGTCGACAAGCGCTCGTTCTCGAAGGTGGTCGACCATTGCTACCTTTGCGACATGTGCTACATGACCAAGTGCCCGTATGTGCCGCCGCATCCGTTCAACTTGGATTTTCCGCACCTGATGCTGCGCGCCAAGGCGGTTGAGTTCAAAAGCCATGGCGCTCCGCTGCGCAACCGGATCCTGAGCTCCACGGACCTCGTGGGCAGCATTGCCGGCATACCGGTAATCGTCGAAGCCGTCAACGCCGTCAACCGCAGCGCCTTGGGCCGGAAGCTCCTGGATGCGGCCCTGCACGTGCATCCGGAGGCGCCCGTCCCGCCCTACACGTCGAAAACGCTGCGCAAGCAGCTCGCGCGCCGTCCCGCCGCCGACGTTGCCGCGCAACCCGGTGAAGGAACCCTGGGCCGGGTCGCGCTGTTTGCGACCTGCTATGTCAACCGCAACGAACCGCAGATCGGGCTGGACCTCACGCGGGTGTTCGAGCACAACGGCATCGAGGTGGCGCTCGCCGAAAAGGAACACTGCTGCGGCATGCCCAAACTCGAGCTGGGCGACCTGGAATCGGTGGCGCGGCTGAATGAAACCAATATTCCGCAGCTGCTCGCCATGATCGGGCGCGGTTACGATATCGTCGCGCCGATCCCGTCGTGCGTGCTCATGTTCAAGCAGGAGCTGCCGCTGATGTTTCCCCACGACGCAGACATCGCCAAGGTGCGGGACCACATTTTCGACCCGTTCGAATACCTGGCCTTGCGCCACAAGGCAGGCCTGCTGCGCCTCGACTTTTCGCGGGCGCTGGGCAAGGTGTCCTACCACGTGGCGTGCCACCTGCGGGTTCAGAATATCGGCCTCAAGACTCGCGACGTGCTGCAGCTCATCCCCGGCACCACGGTCGAACCGATCGAGCGATGCTCCGGCCACGACGGAACCTACGGGGTCAAGCGGGAGTTTCGCGACGCGTCCATGAAGATCGGGCGGCCCGTGATGCAGCGCGTGCAGGGCGCCGGCGCGGATTTTTACGCCAGTGATTGCCCGATGGCGGGACATCAGATCGAAAGCGGCCTCGACGGCCACCCGCCGCCCACGCACCCGCTCACGCTGCTGCGGATGGCCTACGGCTTGTGAGGTACCAGCATGCGTAAGCTCGTGCGGGACGATCTATTGAGTCTGGAGCAATACGCGCAGGCCCGGCCGCGCATGCGCAGCGAGGTCATCGAACACAAGAAAACTCGCAACGTTCAGGTCGGACCCAATATGACCTGGTGCTTCGAGGACCGGCAGACGGTCCAGTACCAGGTGCAGGAAATGCTGCGGGCCGAGCGGATATTCGAGAGCGGCGGAATCCAGGACGAGCTCGACGCCTACAATCCGCTCATTCCCGACGGCAACAATTGGAAGGTCACGCTGCTGATCGAGTTTCCGGATCCGGAGCAGCGGCGCGTGGCGCTCGAGCAAATGATCGGTGTCGAGGATCGCTGCTGGGTCCAGGTCGACGGCCTGGACAAGGTGTTTGCCGTGTCGGACGAGGATCTCGAGCGGGAAAATGACGAGAAGACCTCAGCGGTTCATTTCCTGCGCTTCGAACTGTCGCCGCCCATGGTCGAGGCCATCAAGGCTTCTGCATCGGTCAGCCTCGGCGTCGACCACGACGCATACCGCCACTCGGTCAGTCCTTTGCGGCCGCCCGAACGCCAAGCCCTCGGCGCCGACCTGGACTGACCGAGCTTCCGGCGCGCCGGACCCGCGGGCCGTCCGCGATGACTAACGACCGTACAGCGCGGTGAAGCTGGCCTTCGCGAGCATATTGGCGTTGATCATGAAGCCGATCATGGCCGGGCTCGCGTCGCTCGCCACGTCGAGCCTCTCCGTCTTGAGCGCAAAGGCCGTGAAAATATACCGGTGAGGTTTGTCGCCGGCGGGCGGGCACGGACCGCCGTACCCGGCCGTGCCGAAGTCCGTGCGTCCCTGAATCGCGTTCCCCGGCATCGTGCCGCTGGCGTTGCCGGCCCCCTCGGGCAATTCGCTCACCGCCGCCGGAATGTTGATGACCACCCAGTGCCACCATCCCGACCCGGTGGGCGCATCGGGATCGTACATGGTGACCGCGACGCTCTTGGTGCCGGCGGGGGCGCCGCTCCACCTGAGCGCGGGCGAGATATTCCGGCCGCTGCAGCCAAACCCATCATAGACCTGCGCATTGGGGATCTTGGCGCCAGCAGTCATCCCCGGGCTTTCGAGCTTGAAGGTCGCGCCCTCCGGCGCTCCGACCGCGGTCGACATCGCCAGTGCCCCCATGATGCTCCAGCCGCCCGACCGAATGAGCCCCGTGATCGCCATGATGATGCCCTCCAATGTCCGCGGTTGCCCGCGGGGTGCGCCGCCAGTTTAGCATTCCGCCGTCAATTTACCGTTTCGCGGCCCTTTCGAGTAGAGTGGCCCGGCACGGTTGAGCCCCGGATTCATCGGGGATGCCGCGGCTCGTAAGCGTAGAGGTATGAGAACAGCCATTTGCCTGATGCTGATCGCCGCCTTGGCCGGGTGTGCCGTGTGCAAGAGCACGGACAGTCCCGACGTCTGTAGAACCAAGCAGCGCGATCATTCGCAGCCGCGAATATGAGCGGTCCTTCGCGCCGTCTCATTCGACGGGCTGTCGTCCGCGCATGGAATGAGCGCATGTCCGCAGGAGCCAGCATGAAATTCATCGCAGCCATCCTCGCCGCGCTGGCGTGCATTTCGGCCGCAGCTCAACCGCCGGTTGCGGACCTCGCCGTCCCCCCGCCCGAGGCTCGCCATTTCACCATCGTGTCGTCGGCGGGAAGGCATGGGGATTCGGTGCGGTGGACTACCCCGGCCGGTATTCGCATGGGCCGGGAGAGCATGGACCTGCGCGGCCAGATCTTCGAGTTGGAGAGCTCTGCGCATCTGGGTAAGGACGGCATGTTCGATGCCGTGCAAGTGCGCGGCTTCACGCCCAACGGGGATGCCGCAGAGCAATTCAGCGTCGCGGACGGCAAGGCGGCCTGGCGCAGCCCGGTCGACGGAGGCTCCGCCAATTATGCCGCGCCAGCCATGTATGCCGCCTTCGGCGGCCCCATGGATCTGACGGCGCATCTCGTCGAGAAGCTCATCGCCGCGCCGGGGAAGACATTGAAGCTGCTCCCGGGCGGCCAATTGCGGGCCGAGTTGCTCACCACGGTGACGCTCGGCGGCGCATCGAAGCAGCGGGTCACCGCGTACGCCGTCACGGGTTTCGCCAATACGCCGGTTCCCGTCTGGGTCGACGAGACGGGTCAATTCTTTGCGATGGTCGGCAGCCTGTCCTGGATGCCGGACGATCAGGCGAATGCGCAAGCATTGCTGCAAAACGCTCAGGACGAAGCGCTGGCGAAGCGCTCGCCGGGCATCCTCAAGTCGCTGCTGCAATCTCCGGCCGGACCTGTGGCGTTCACGCACGTGCGCGCATTCGTGGACGGCGGCCGCTTTGTCGACGACGAGACGGTGATCGTCGACCAGGGGCTGATTGCCAGCGTCGGGCCGAGTGCCGGCGCCGCCGTCCCGCAGGGAGCGCGGATCATCGACGGGGCTGGCAAGACCCTCGTGCCCGGACTGTGGGATTCGCACATGCATTTCGGCGACGATGCCAGCGGGCCGATGCTGCTCGCGCTGGGCATCACCTCCGCCCGCGATCCGGGCAATGTCAATGAACTCACACTGGCGCGCGCGCGGCGCCGCGCCGCCGGTCAACTGCTCATGCCCCATGTCTATCCCTCCGTGCTGATCGACGGCAAGGGACCCCGCACCGCTCAGGCGGCGAGCGTCGCGACCTCCCTGCCCGAGGCGCTCACCATCGTACGAAAGGCCAAGGCCGACGGCTTCGTCGCCATCAAGATCTACGGCACCTTCAATCCCGAATGGCTGCCCGCGACGATCGCCGAGGCCCACCGGCTGGGCCTGCACGTGCATGGACATTTGCCGGCCGGCGTGAGGCCCCTGCAGGCGATCGAGGCGGGCTACGACGAGATCACCCACATCAATTTCGTAATGATGCAGGCGATGCCCGATGCGGTGGTCGCTCAATCCAACGGCATCGCGCGTTTCGAGGGGCCCGGACGGTATGCCAAGGATGTCGATCTCGAAGCGGAGCCGATGAAATCGCTGATCGCGACCATGGCTCGACGCAAGATCACCGTCGACCCGACGCTGGTCGTGTACGAGAGCCTGTTCGTGCCGGAGAACGGCGACCTATCCTCCGCCTATGCGCCCTACGTGGGAACCCTGCCGCCGGCCGTCGAACGCGGGTTCCGCCAGGGCGGGTTCGCGGTGCCTCCCGGCTTGACGCGGGCCGATTACCGCCGAAGCTTCGCCAAGCTCGCCGAACTCGTGGGCGCCCTGCATCGAGCGGGCGTGCCCATCGTCGCCGGTACGGATGGCACCGGCCTCGAACTCGTGCGCGAACTCGAACTGTACGTGGCCGCCGGTTTCACCCCGGCGGAGGCCCTGGCCAGCGCCACCCTGGCTCCGGCCCGGCTGGTCGGCGTTGACGCCCACACCGGATCGATCGCACCCGGCAAGACCGCCGATCTGGTTCTCGTCGACGGAGACCCGGAAAGAGCCATTGGAGACCTGCGGCATACGCGCATCGTGGTGATGGACGGCAAGCTCATGGACGCCGATGCCTTGCGCAGCGCCGGCGGCCTTGCCGGCCGGCCCGCCGCGGACTAGGAAACGTCCTCAAGCGTTGCGCGGATCCGGGCCGCATGGCGTCTTGTCGTTGGATCGATTGGCCTCGACCACGGTGATCGCTGTCATGTTGACGATGCGGCGCACGGTGGCCGCCGGCGTCAGGATGTGGGCGGGCGCCGCGCATCCGAGCAGAATCGGGCCGATGGCCACGTTCTGGCCGGCGGCCGACTTCAGCAGGTTGTAGGCGATGTTGGCGCTGTCCAAGTTCGGACACACCAGCAGATTTGCGCTGCCGTGCAGCGCGCTGTCGGGCAGCACGGCGCTGCGCATCCCCTCGTCCAGTGCGGCGTCGCCGTGCATCTCGCCGTCCACCTCGAGGTCAGGACGGCGCTCGTGCAGGATTTGCAGCGCCGCGCGCATCTTCAGCGCGGACGGCGCCTTGCTGCTGCCGAAATTCGAATGCGACAGGAGCGCCACCTTCGGCACCAGGCCGAAGGCGCACAGCTGGTATGCCGCCAGTCCCACGATCTCCGCCAGTTCCTCCGCCGTCGGCTCCAGATTGACGTGCGTGTCGACGATGAACACCTGGCGCCCCGGCAGAATGAGCCCGCTCATGGCCCCATAGACGCGGGCCCCGGCGCGGCGGCCGATGACCTGGTCCAGATAGTACAGATGGCGCGCCGTGGTGCTGATGGTGCCGCAGATCAATCCGTCCGCCTCGCCCTTCCGCAACAGCATGGAGGCGATCAAGGTCGTCCGGCGGCGCATTTCGAGTTTCGCATACTGCGCGGTGACGCCGTCGCGGGCCGTGATCCGGTGGTACTCCTGCCAGTATTCGCGATATCTCGAGTCTTGCTCCGGATTCACCACCGTCAACTGATCCCCGATGCGTATCCGCAGCCCATGGCGCTTGATGGCGCGCTCGATCACCGCCGGGCGGCCGACGAGAATCGGGGTCGCCAGCCGGTCGTCCACCACGATCTGCACGGCCCGCAGCACCCGTTCGTCCTCTCCTTCGGCGTACACGATCCGGCTCCGTGCCGGCGTCGCGGTGCGCGCGGCCGAGAAGATCGGCTGCATGAGCGCGCCGCTGTGATAGACGAACTGCTGCAAATGCTGCACATAGGCCTCGAGATCGGCGATGGGCCTCGACGCCACGCCCGAGTCCATCGCGGCCTTTGCGACCGCAGGCGCGATCTTCACGATGAGCCGCGGATCGAAGGGCCTGGGAATGAGATACTCCGGCCCGAATGCCAGGTCCTCGGTACCGCCGTAGGCGGCGGCGGCGATGTCGCTCTGCTCCTGGCGGGCCAGCTCCGCCAACGCGTGCACCGCGGCGATTTCCATGGACCGGGTGATCGTCGTGGCGCCCACGTCCAGCGCCCCGCGGAATATGAACGGGAAGCACAGCACGTTGTTCACTTGATTCGGATAATCGCTGCGGCCGGTGGCGATGACGGCGTCGCCGCGCACGGCCCTGACTTCGTCTGGCAATATTTCGGGCGTCGGGTTGGCCAGTGCGAATATCAGGGGTCTCGCCGCCATGCGCAGGACCATGTCCGGCTTCAGCACGCCGCCGGCCGACAGGCCCAGAAACACGTCGGCGCCGCCGATGATATCGTGCAATGCGCGGGCATCGGTCGGCTGTGCAAAGCGGCTCTTGTCCGGATCCATCAATTCCTGACGCCCGGCGTAGACCACGCCCACGATGTCGGTGAGCCAGACGCACTCGCGGGGAAGCCCCAGATCGACCAGCAGGTCGACGCACGCCAGCGCGGCGGCTCCGGCGCCGCTCACCACCAGCTTGACTCGCGCGATCTCCTTGCCGACGACTTGGAGTCCGTTCAGGAATGCGGCTGCCACGATGATGGCCGTGCCGTGCTGGTCGTCGTGGAACACCGGTATCTTCATGCGCCGGCGCAATGCGCGCTCCACGATGAAGCACTCGGGCGCCTTGATGTCCTCGAGATTGATGGCGCCGAACGTGGGCTCGAGCGCGGCGATCACCTCCACCAGTTTGTGGGGATCACGCTCATCGATCTCGATGTCGAATACATCGATTCCGGCAAATTTTTTGAAGAGGACCGCCTTGCCCTCCATCACCGGCTTGCCCGCGAGCGGGCCGATGGCGCCCAGCCCTAGCACAGCCGTGCCGTTCGTGATCACGCCCACGAGGTTGCCGCGGGAGGTGAAGCGAAACACGTTCAGCGGATTCTCGACGATGGCGTTGCACGCGGCGGCGACGCCGGGCGAATACGCGAGCGCGAGATCGTTCTGCCCGCTCAACGGCTTGGTCGGCGTGACCGACACCTTCCCGGGCGTCGGAAATTCGTGGTAGTCGAGCGCGGCCTGCTTTCGGTCCTCCTTCAGCTCGGGGTTGCTCATGCGGCCAGCAGACCCGCGGACTCGATGCCCGCCCGGCAGATGGCTTCGTCCTCATCGCCGGTTCCGCCGCTGGCGCCAACCGCGCCGAGAATCTCTCCCGCGGAATTCTTGATGAGTATGGCCCCGGTGTGGGCGATGAATTTGCCTTGCGAAATCGCAGGCAGGCTGTTGTAGAAATTGGCGTTGTCGCGGGCTCGCTCACCCAGGGTCCGGCTGTTGGCGCCCATGCTGACCGACGCCCATGCCTTGGCGCTCGCGATGTCGACGCGGAACATCGTGGCGCCATCCTCGCGCTGCAGCGCCCGCACGTGGCCTGCCGCGTCCAGGACGACGACGGCCATGGCGCGATAGTTGTGCTGGCGGGCCAGGGCGAGCGCGGCTTCGATGATTTGGTTGGCTTGTTTGAGCGTTAACGGGTCCATGACGATCTCGATGATTGCTGGAAATGCCGGCAAGGGCGCCGGGTTTGGCGCCTGGGGTAACCTTGTATCATAGGATCGTGGCGGGCATCCATCGCGCCAACGTCGCCGGCTGTGATAGATTTTCGTGCCATGACACCCAGGCGCTGCACGTGACCGGCTCGTCCGACGTTCTCATCATCGGCGGCGGGATCGCGGGCGCGGCGGCGGCCTACGAGATCGCGGCATTCGCCAGCGTGACCCTCCTCGAGCGCGAGCCTCACTGCGGCTATCATTCCACCGGACGTTCGGCCGCGAGTTTCACGGAGAATTACGGCAACCGCGTGATTCGGCGCCTTGCGATGGCGAGCCGCGCCTTCCTGGAATCTCCCCCCGCAGGATTCTGCGAGCATGCGCTGCTGTCGCCGCGCGGGCTGCTCACCATTGCGCGGACCGACCAGCTGGGGATCCTGGAAGAGCAATTGGCGGTCGCCAGCTCGATGGTTCCATCCATTGTCCGGGTCACGCCCGAGACGGCCCTCGCACGGGCGCCGATTCTGCGGGCCGACTACGTCGCAGGCGCGATCTACGAACCCTACTCCATGGACCTCGATGTGAGCGGTCTGCACCAGGGATTCCTGCGCGGCGCCAAGGCGCGCGGTGCGCTCATTCGGGTCGATTCCGCTGCCCTGACCATTTCCCGCCGCAGCAGCCAATGGATCGTCGAGACGGGCGCCGGGGCGTATCAGGCTCCCGTCATCGTGAACGCCGCGGGCGCGTGGGCCGACACGGTGGCTTCCATGGCGGGTCTCGAGCCCTTGGGATTGGTGCCGAAGAGGCGCACGGCCTTCCTCGTGCCCCCGCCCGCCGGCATGGACATCCGCACCTGGCCCATGGTGGGCGACGCGAGCGACGAGTTCTATTTCAAGCCGGAAGCCGGACAAATACTCGCCTCGCCGGAGGACGCGACGCCCACCCCTCCGGTCGATGCCCAACCCGAGGACTTGGACGTGGCCACCGGCGTCGACCGGTTCGAGCGCGCCACCACGGTCAATGTGACCCGCGTATCGCGCGCCTGGGCGGGCCTGCGCACCTTTGCCCGCGACTCATCCCCGGTGGTCGGCGCCGAGGACGGCGCCGAGGGATTCATCTGGCTCGCGGGCCAGGGCGGCTATGGCATCAAGACCTCGCCCGCCCTATCCCGCGCCTGCGCCTCGCTCCTGCGGGGCAATCCGCTGCCGGATGATCTCCTGCGGCTCGGCATCACGGCGCAAGAACTGTCCCCCAACCGGCTCCGCCGGCCGTCCAACGCGGCCTGAGCCGCGCATGCACGAACTCAGTCTCCCGTGCGAAAGCGCGTCCATTCGCGCGTCACCAGGCGCGAGTAGTCCAGGGGCACGGCCTTCGGACTGATCAGTCTCGCGCGGGTCGCTTGGCTGGGATAGATGGCTTCGTCGCTCTTGATCGACGGCAGAACCAGGGACCACGAGCCGCTGTAGCCGTTCGGGTAATGAATGTAGTTCGTGATCGACGCCATGACGTCAGGGCGCATCAGGTAGTTCATCCAAATTTCCGCGTTGTGCGGATGCGGCGCGTCGGCGGGAATGGCCATCATGTCGACGGTCATGACCGCGCCCTCGCGCGGCACGAGATAGACGATGTTCACGCCGGTCTTCGCCTCGCCGGCGCGGCTGCGCGCCTGTTCGATATCGCCCGACCACGCCAGCGCCACGCAGATGCTGTTGTTGGCAAGATCCGGAATGTATTGCGCCGGGTCGATGTAGCGGATGAAGGGCCGTATTTTCTGCAGTGCTTCCGAGGCGGCGGCGACGTCGGCCGGATCGAAGCGGTTCGGATCGCGCCCCAGGGCCAGCATGGCGGATTGAAAGACGTCCATTTCCGAATCGACGATGGCGATGCCGCAGTCCTTGAGCTTGGCGGCGTTGGCCGGATCGAACAGCAGAGCCCAGCCGTCCGGTATGGCGGCGCCCAGGCGGGCGCGCACCTGATCGACGTTGTAACCAATGCCCGCGCTGGTGAACATGTACGGGATGGCGTATTGATTGCCCGGATCGTGCACGGCCAGGCGGCGCATGATGTCGGGATCGGCGTTCGCGAGATTCGGCAGCGCGGACTTGTCCAGCTTCCGGTAAATGCCGGCCAGCCGCTGCCGCTCGAAGAAGGCTCCCGTCGGCAGCACCACGTCGTAGTTCGAATGGCCCGTGAGGAGCTTCGTTTCCAGCACCTCGTTGTTGTCGTACATGTCGAAGCGGACCTTGATGCCGGTTTCCTTCTCGAAATTCGCCACCGTTTCCGGCGCGATGTAGTCGAGCCAGGAATACACGTTCACGACCTTCTCCTCGGCGGACTCCGCGGAAGCGGCGCTGCGCGCAGCGGCGGGAGCCTGTCCCGGCGGCCTGCCGCCGCACGCGGCCAGCCCCAATGCCAGCACCAGCAAGGGAACACGTCGAAAACTGCATCTGGTCATACTTACTTCCCGAGGCGCCCGGGATCCTGAATGGATGGGTTTTGGTTTGAGCGTCACGGCACCAGGACGATCTTGCCCGTGTGGCCTTTGGCGAGAAATTCCCGCTGCGCATCGGCGATGTCGGCCAGCCGATGGATTCTCGCAACCACGGGGCGAATCTCACCGCGCTCGATGTAGCGCACCAGGTTTTCGAACACCGCGGGCTCGGCAACGGTGCAGCCGATCAATCGCAGATCCTTCAAATACAAGGTGCGCAGATCCAGCGGCACGACCGCCCCGGCAATCGCCCCGGCGACCGCGTATCGGCTTCCCGGCCGCAGGACCTCGAGCAGCGCGGGAAACTGCGGACCGCCCACCACGTCGATGACCGCATCCACCGAATCGCGGCCCAGCGCGGCCACCACGTCGGCATCCCGCCGCAGGACGCGCGCGGCGCCGAGCGCGGCGACTTCAGCGCGCTTGGATTCGCCCGCAATCCCGATCACGGCGGCTCCGCGCCGCGCCGCCAGCTGCACGGCGGCCGATCCCACCCCGCCCGACGCTCCGGTCACGAGCACGACGTCGCCGCGCCCGACGGCAGCACGCGAGAGCATGTTCTCGGCCGCGGTATACGAACATGGAAACGACGCGAGCTCCGCATCGGCGAGATGGGTGGCGACGGGATGGGCATTGCTCGCCGGGACGCTCACGAACTCCGCGAACCCGCCGTCGCAGTCGGATCCCAGATACAACGTCTTGAGTCCGGATGCCGTCGGGCGCGCGCGCAGCACCGGATCCACGAGAACCCGCTGTCCGATCCGGGCCCGGGGCACCTCGTGACCGGCCGACACGATGATTCCGCAGACGTCGGCACCCTGTATCAGAGGGAAGATCGCGGCATCGCCGGTCCAGCCGCCATCCTGCGGGTCAGCCGCTGATCCGGCCGCGGCCTTCGAGTACCAGCCGACGCGCATGTTGACATCCGTGTTGTTGACGCCCGCAGCGCGGACGCGAATCAGCACTTCGTCCGGGCCGGGGACAGGCAGCGGCAAATCATGGCGATACTCCAACCGGTCGAATCCGCCGTGGCCGGTGAGCTGGACGGCGTGCATGGTGGTGGGAAGCGGCGGCATCGCGCCGAGAGAATACCGCAGGATTTGCCCGCGGCACCGGCTATTTCGCGGGCGGATGGCGCCGAGCACGAGCTTCGGGGTAGGATCTACGCTCATGGATGCCGCAACTCATCCCGAACGCGACTATTTTCCGTGGCTGGTGGGGACGCTCATCGCGGCGACCACGGCCATCGCCATAGGAATTGCCGCCTTCGATCCCTCCCCGCGTGAACCGGCGGCGATGGTCGCCGCGGCCACATCGCCGGAGGCGCCCACGCCGCTGTCACCGCCCCTCGTGAAGCTCGCGGCGCTGGAAATCCGGCCGCTGGCGCCCGACGGAGCCCCCGTACAGGCCCCAGTCCCGGCGCCGGGTACCCGAGTCTGGGAATGCGCGAGCAACGGACTGCACATCTTTTCCGATGCGCCGTGCGGAGCGGGAGCCGTGTCCCGCGACATCCGCGAACCCAATCGCATGGAGGCCGTGCCGGTGATCTACGGCAGTCCCGGATCGCCGTCCTGGCCCGGATCGCCGTCCTGGCCCGACACGGTTTCCGACGAACCGGGTTTCGCGCCGGACCAATCCGCCTACGTCGGCGCTCGGCTGGTGCGCGGACCGGACCGCTTCCCGCGCCATCATGGCCCGGGAGGGAGCGGACGCTCCCACGGGCCGGTTCATCATTAGCGTTGGCGGCACGGTATTAGGGTCAGCGGCACGGTCTGGAGCAGCGGCCGCCTAGGTGATTTCCCTGACTCCCGCCGACCGTCATTACGTTAAGCTACGTCTCATGCGAATCGCATCTCGTGGGTTGGGAGTCCCGGTCTTGTCCGCCGCGCTGATGCTGGCGGGCGCGAGCTTGGCTCGCGCGGCGGCTCCCACTGCCGGGGCCAGCCGTCTCTACGCCCCTTGCGTGGTGTGCCACCAGCCGAGTGCGTGGGGATCCCAGGATGGGGCCATTCCGGCGCTTGCCGGCCAGCAGAAGCGCTACCTGGAGCAGCAGCTCGAGCTGTTTCGATCCGGCGCGCGCGTCGACGAGGCGATGCAGGTGGTCACCGATCACCCGTCCTTCAGCGATCCCCGCGATGGCAGCGCGGTGGCCGCCTACCTCTCCGCGCTGGAACCGACTACGCATCCCGTCATGGGTTCCGGCGAGCATCTGCGCATCGGGCAGGAATTGTACACGCACATCTGTGCAGCCTGTCACGGCTTCGACGGACGCGGCGAGGCGCTCAATCGAATCCCGCGCATCGCCGGTCAGCACTACCCGTACCTCAGGCGCCAGATCGATTCCGCCGCCGCTCTGCATCGCGCCCTTGCCCCGCCCGAGATGACCAGCGCGCTTCGAGGCATGCGCGACCAGGAAAAAGACGCTCTGGCCGATTACATATCCCGGCTGGGGAACTCCGAGGCGCTCCTGGATCTGAACCGGCCCGATGGGTTGCCGCGGTAACTGCGCACTTGACCGTCCGATTGCCGTGGCATAGGCTGCCTGCGTCGTTGGAAGAGACCGGCACATAGGCGCCGGCGCCGAAGGAGCAACCGCCCCGGAATCTCTCAGGCAAAAGGACCACGACACGAAACATCTGGAAAGAGGCACGACGGCGTGCCCGCCGAAGGAATAACATTCTCAGGCGCATCGGACAGATGGGGCGATTTACTTTGCTGGCGGCCACTGGCTGCCGAAGGAATCGCCATCGTGAATGCCCTTCCCGCCACGCCGCTCCCGGCCCTTCGGCAACTGCCGTTGCATGATTTTCACCTCGCCAGCGGCGCGCGCATGGAACCATTCGCCGGCTGGTCGATGCCCATTCACTATGAACTCGGCATCCTGGGCGAACACCGTCACACGCGCAACGCCGCCGGACTCTTCGACGTCTCTCACATGGGCCAAATCATCCTGCGCCCGCGCTCCGGAGAAATTCGCGATGCCGCCCTGGCGCTCGAGACGCTGGTGCCCGTGGACCTCGCATCGCTGCGACCGGGCCGCCAGCGCTATGGCTTCTTCACGACGCAGGCAGGCGGCATCAGCGACGACTTGATGATCGCGAACCTGGGCACGCATTTCCACCTCGTGGTGAATGCCGCCGGCGCCGCGGCCGACGCCCTGCACCTTCGGCAACACCTATCCGATCAATGCAGCATCGAGCCGTTGCCGGAGCGCGCATTGCTGGCGATTCAGGGGCCCCGCGCCTGCGCGGCGCTCGCGGCCGTGGTGCCGATGGTCGCCGCCATGCGCTTCATGGACGCGGACGTATTTTCCATCGGCGGCGAGCCCTGCTTCATCACCCGCTCCGGCTATACGGGTGAGGACGGCTTTGAAATCTCGGTTCCGGCCGCGATGGCCCGCGCCGTGGCCGAGCGGCTTCTGGAACACCCATCGGTGAAGCTGATCGGGCTCGGCGCCCGGGACAGTCTGCGGCTGGAATCCGGTCTTTGCCTGTACGGCCACGATCTGACGGAGCAAACGACGCCGGTCGAGGCTGCGCTCGACTGGGCCATTGGACCGTCACGGCGCGAGGGGGGCGCGAGGGCCGCCGGCTTTCCCGGCGCGGAAATCATTCTGTCGCAGCTTTCGCTGGGCGCCGCACGCAAGCGCGTCGGACTCAAGGGAGACGCGAGGCCCGTGCGCGAGGGCGCGCCAATCTTTGCGGATGCGACATCGGCGACGGTGTTGGGCTGCGTCACGTCGGGAACCTTCGCACCCACCGCGCAGTGCCCCGTCGCGATGGGCTACGTTCCCTCGTCTCTTTCCCAGATCGGCACCCGGCTGTACGCCGACGTGCGCGGCCAGCGCATCCCCGTCACGCTGAGCCGCATGCCCTTCGTTCCGCATCGTTATCACCGCTAACCGTCACCCCAAAGCGAAAGACCGCGAGGAGCCGCACGATCAATGGACATCCGCTACACCGCAGAACACGAATGGGTGGCCGTCGACGGCAACCGGGCCACGGTCGGGATCACGGACTTTGCGCAACGAGCCCTGGGCGACCTGGTGTTCGTGCAACTGCCCGCCATCGGTTCGGCCGCTGCGCGCGGCGCGCCTGCCGCAGTGGTCGAATCGGTCAAGGCCGCATCGGATATCTACGCGCCCCTGTCGGGCAAGATCGTCGAGGTGAATTCCGCAGCGGTCGATGATCCGTCGCTGGTGAACAGCGACCCCATGGGCCAGGGATGGCTGTTCAAATTGGAAGTGAGCGATGTCGCGGAGCTGGATCAGCTGCTCGGTGAGCAGGCCTACCGCGAGCTCGCCAAATGAAGCCGTTGAGCTCGAACATGGCGATACCGGAGGAGGAATTTGCGGACCGTCACATCGGACCCACGGTCGAGGAAGCCGCCGCCATGCTCGCCTCGCTCGGCGTGGCATCCATCGAGCAGCTGATCGGGGAGGCGTTGCCCGAGTCGATCCGCAGCGCGCGCAGCCTCGACGTCGGGCCGCGGCTGTCCGAAAGGGAGGCGCTGGCGCATCTCGCGCAGCTCGCCGCCGAGAATCGCATCGTGACACCGCTCATCGGCATGGGCTATTACGGCACCGTGGTGCCGCCGGTCATCCAGCGCAACGTTCTGGAGAGCCCTGCGTGGTATACGGCCTACACCCCGTATCAGCCCGAAATCAGCCAGGGCCGGCTGGAAGCGTTGCTGAATTTTCAAACCATGGTGTGCGACTTGACGGGCCTCGACGTGGCCAACGCGTCGCTGCTCGACGAAGCCACGGCGGCCGCGGAGGCGATGGCGCTGGCCAGGCGCGTGGCCACTTCCACCTCCTCCTCGTTCCTGGTCGACGCCCACGTGCACCCGCAGACCCTGTCGGTGCTGCGAACGCGCGCGGAACCCCTGGGCTGGGAAATCGTGGTCGTCGATGAGCCCGGCGGCTTCTCGCGCCCGTGTTTCGGCGCCGTGCTGCAATACCCCGGCACGTACGGACATGTGCAGGATTTCAAGCCGGCGGTCGACGGCGTTCACGCGCACGGCGGCGTTGCGGTGATGGCGGCGGATCCCTTGGCGCTGACCCTCCTGAAGCCGCCCGGAGAAATCGGCGCGGACGTCGCCATCGGTTCGACTCAGCGATTCGGCGTGCCCTTGGGATGCGGCGGTCCCCACGCCGCCTACATCGCGGTGAAACAGGCCTATCAGCGCAATCTGCCGGGCCGCCTGGTCGGCGTCTCCGTGGATGCCAACGGGACCCCCGCCTACCGTCTCGCGCTGCAGACGCGCGAGCAGCACATCCGCCGCGACAAGGCGACCTCGAACATCTGCACGGCGCAGGTGCTGCTCGCGGTGGCGGCCTCGATGTACGCGGTGTATCACGGTCCCGACGGCCTCCGACGCATTGCTCTGGCGATTCACGGCCGCGCCGCCATCCTGGCCGCCGGGCTGCGCCGGCTTGGCGTGCGCATTCTGAACCACAGCTTCTTCGACACCCTGACCGTGGAGGGCGGCGCCGACCCGGAACGCATTCTCGAACAGGCTCGCATGGAGGGGCTCGCCTTTCGCGTGATCGACGCGGGGCCGCCGGGCGTGGCGCCTCGCGGTCCGGCGGACCCGCTCCGTAAAGCGCCGGCCTTCGGCATGTCGTTGGATGAAACCAGCAGCGACGCGACCGTGGAAGCGATCTGGCGATGCTTCGGTGGCTCCTTCAAGTTCGACGAGGTGCGCGCCGGCAATTCCGGCGCCCTGCCCGCGGCGCTGCGCCGGACCTCACCCTACCTCACGCATCCCGTGTTCCATCTCCACCGCTCCGAAACCGAGATGCTGCGCTACCTGCGGCGCCTGAGCGACCGCGATCTGGCGCTCGATCGGTGCATGATTCCGCTCGGCTCCTGCACCATGAAATTGAACGCCACCGCGGAAATGATCCCGATGACCTGGCCGGGGTTTTCCTCGCTGCATCCGTACGCGCCGCCGGACCACGCGCAGGGCTATGCCAAGCTCTGCGCCGCGCTGGAACGGGCGCTGTGCGAGATAACGGGCTACGATGCGGTGTCGCTGCAGCCGAATTCCGGAGCGCAGGGAGAATACGCCGGCCTGCTCGCCATTCGTGCCTACCACCGCAGCCGGAACGAGCCCCAGCGAAACATCTGCCTCATCCCGGCATCCGCCCACGGCACCAATCCGGCGTCCGCCGCCATGGCGGGAATGCAGGTGGTGGTGGTCCGCTGCGACGGAAACGGGAATGTGGACCTGGATGACTTGCAGGCCCAGTGCGATCGGCATGCGGATGCATTGGCCGCCGTCATGGCCACGTACCCGTCGACGCACGGGGTGTTCGAGGAAGGGATCCGGCGGTTGTGCAACATCGTGCACGGCGCCGGCGGCCAGGTGTACATCGACGGCGCGAATCTCAATGCGCAGGTCGGCCTCGCGCGGCCCGGCGACTACGGCGCCGACGTGTCGCACTTGAACCTGCACAAGACCTTCTGCATTCCGCATGGCGGCGGTGGCCCGGGCATGGGACCGATCGGCGTGAAGTCGCATCTGGCGCCCTTCCTTCCCCGCCACCCGCTGGCTGCGCAGGGCAGCGGCGCCGGGGCCGTGTCCGCAGCGCCCTGGGGGTCGGCATCCATATTGCCCATCGCGTACATGTACATCCGGATGATGGACGGCACCGGCCTCAGACGCGCGAGTGAAATGGCGATCCTCTCCGCCAATTACATCGCGCAAAGGCTCGAGCCGTATTTCCCCGTCGTGTACCGCAACACGAAGGGACGTGTCGCTCACGAATGCATCATCGACCCGCGACGATTCAAGGATTCGTGCGGCGTCACCGTCGAGGACATCGCCAAGCGGCTGATCGATTATGGCTTCCACGCGCCGACCATGAGCTTTCCCGTACCAGGCACGTTCATGATCGAGCCCACGGAGTCGGAATCCAAACGCGAGCTCGACCGGTTTTGCGATGCATTGACGAGCATTTACGCCGAGATCCGGGAAATCGAGGAAGAGCGCATTGCCTTGGCGGATTCCCCGTTGCGCCATGCGCCCCATACACTGCGCGATCTGGTCGCAGATTGGACGCGGCCCTACAGCCGCACAGCGGGATGCGTACCCGCAGGCGTTTCACCGATGGATAAATATTGGCCACCCGTCGGACGCATCGACAACGTGCACGGCGACCGGCATCTCTACTGCTCCTGCCCGCCGATGAGTGAGTACGCGGCGTAGCCGCCGCCGACCCCGGCGCGGACGCGGGTTCCGCAGCCTACCAGCCTACGGCTTCCCCGTCCTTGCGATGGTCCGACCCGGCGCGGTAGAAGCCGGCCACCCGGTCACGCACGGCGCGGTCCGCCGAAGGCGGGTCCGGCGTGAAGAGAATCGCCTGGACCCCGCCCATGCTCGAGCCGTCGACCGACTCGACCTTGTGGCCCATGGCGGCGAGTTCCGCGCCCACGAGGCGGTACAGCGGCGACTCGAGACTGAGTTCATTCGCCACTTGATCGTGCCGGAACCGCGCCATTTCCGCGGCCGCCTGCAGGTTCGCGCCGAGGTCGATGACGTCGACCAGAAGTTCGGCATGACCCTGCGCCTGCATGTCGCCGCCCATCAGCGTGACGGTCATCCGGGGCTCGCCGCCCTGCATGACGAAGCCGGCCGACAGGGTGTTGAAGGGGCGCTTGTGGGGTGCGATGACGTTCGGGCTCTTGGCGTCCAACGTGAATAGATGTCCCCGGTCGTGGAGGATGAAGCCGTAGCCCGGCACCGTGAGGCCGGACCCGAAGTGATCGTAATTGCTGTTGACCCAGGAGACCATGTTGCCCTCCTTGTCGGCCGTGGAGAGCACGATGGTGTCGCCCCGGTCCTCGCCGGATCCGGGCGGCCCGGTGGATGATGCGTGCTGCGGGTCCACCGAGGCGCACAGCGACTCGGCGTAGGATGCCGCGAGCAATTTCTGCACGGGCACGGCCGCGAAGTCCGGGTCCGCATTGAAGCGGTACAGATCCCGATACGCGAGCTTTTTGGCCTCCACCAGGAAATGCCAGAACTTGGCGCTGCGCGGGCCCAGGCTGGCCAGCGTCTGCTCCGGCGCCCAGCGCGGCACGCAGGCCTCCAGGATGTTGAGCATCTCGTCGGCGGCCCAGGCCTGCGACGGAGGCGGCAATTCCGCGACATCGAAGCCATGATAACGGGTCACCGCCGGCTCGACCCATTCGCCGTGGTAGCTCGCGAGATCCGCCAGAGTCATGGTTCCGCCCAGCGCGTTCGATTTGGCCACGATGGCCCGGGCGATTTCGCCGCGGTAGAAGGCATCCGCGCCCTGCGCCTGAAGCAACTTGAAGGTTCGCGCGAGATCGGCGTTTCTGAACACCTGGCCGGCCCTGGGCGGCTGGCCGTCGATCATCCAGGTCTTGACCGAGTCGGGGTCGCGTTCGGTGCAGCAGCCCTTGAGCGGCAGCGCCGGCGGCAATTTCCAATCGTGGGCAATGCGCTCGCTCACCGGGAAGCCGGCCTCGGCATAGTCGATGGCCGGCTGCAGAACTTCCTTGAACGTGAGCGTGCCGAAGCGCTTCAGGACGGCCTCCCAGCCCCACACCGTGCCCGGCACGGTCACGGTCAGGATGCCGTGCATGGGCATGCCGGAACCCGGACCCCATACGCCGGGATCGGCATGGTATCCGAGTGCCTTGAAGCGCTCCGGCGTTGCGCCGGTCGGCGCCGTGCCGCTCGCGTTCAATACATACAGCCGATGTTCCCGGGCCGAGTAGATCACTGCAAACAGATCGCCACCCACGCCGACCATCATCGGTTCCATGAGATTCAGGGCCGCCGCGGTCGCGACGGCGGCATCCACGGCATTGCCCCCCTGTCTCAGGATCTGAAGTCCCACCTGGGCGGCGAGAGGCTGGCTGGTCACGACCATGCCATGCTGCGCCATGACCTCGGACCTTCCCTGTTCGAGCCAACCCTCGGCGCGATCGCCGCGAATGCCCTGGCAGAACGGCGCCTTGACCGGCTCGTTGCAAGTGGCCATCGGCGGATCCGCTGCGGCGGCGCCATGGGCCCCCAAAATCAGCGCCGCAAGCAGAGTCTTGATCCAACGCTGCGTTGAACCGGGCGTCATGCGTCGATACCCCTTCGTTCCGGGCGTACGGGAGCGCCCGCCGGCATGATACATCGCGGGCGAATTGCGGCGATACGAGCGATAATGGCCCGGTTCCCGAACCAACGGAGTCGATCCATCATGAACATCGTCCACATCGTCGCCCCGGCGCGCATTCCCGCCGATGAGTTCACCGCCGCTGGGAGCCCGCCGGCCGTGGGCGACGCGCCCACCGTGCGATTGTTCGCCAAGTCGGCGTTCGAGGATCCCAACGGGAGCGTCAAGGTGGGCACATGGGAAGCGACGCCCGGGCGATTCTCGAGGGCCGTCGTGGACGCGGAATTCAGCCAGTTTCTGGCCGGGCACGCCACCTTCGTCGCCGAAGGCGGCGCATCCTACGAGTTCCGGGCGGGAGATGCCGTGTACTTCCCTCCGCACACCCGCGGCGTGTGGACCATCCACGAGAAACTGCGCAAGACGTACGTGGTGTGGCGCTGACGCCGCCCGGCGCCCCCGGGGCGGCTAGAAGAGTTCGACGTTGCCGGCGCCCGGGCCGTTGCCCGGGTTCTTTTCCATCGCCGCGGTCTTCTCCTCCGCGGACGCGCCCTTGCTCAGGAGGTCGTACAGCGCGAGCTCTTGTTCCATGCTGTGAATGCCCCGAATGCGCTCTCGAAGGGCGCGCCACTCCTCAGGCGATTTCGGGCCATTTCCGGACCCGGTGAACTCCGCGAGATGAGTCAGGCTCGCGCAGACATGCGTCAGGCATTGGACCAGACGATCGTGGAACTGGATCGCCGTGGCGGCCTTCGCCGCGCGCGCGTGAAGGTCGTCGTGCAGGACCATCAGATCCTGAAAAACCCGAGTGGGCGATTTGGCGAAGTCGAACAGGCACCGGGCCACGACTTCCGTCGCCTTTCCCATGGCGTGGGCCGTTTCCACCAGGGTGGTTGCGGGCGCGTCAGTCTCGTGTAGCGCGGCCTCGATTTGCGAGGTGACGACTCCGAGCATGGACGCCAGCGTGTCCACGGATTTCGGTTCCGGTGTCCGGACCTGCTTTGCGGGTTCGCTCATATCGGTTGTTCCTGAATGTCCTGGTCCTGAAGGGCTACATGAGCCGGGCGACGGTCGCCATCAGCTGTTCGGCGCTGAAGGGCTTCACGAGCCAGCCGGTTGCGCCTGCCTCCTTTCCAAGCATTTTTCTCTCCTGCCCCGACTCGGTGGTCAGGACCAGGATCGGCACGCACTTGTAGGAAGGCAATGCGCGCAGCTCCTTGATCAGGGTGAGGCCGTCCATACGCGGCATGTTGATGTCGGTCAAGACGAGCGCTGCCTCGTGCTTGCGCGCGTATTCCAGGGCCTCGACGCCATCCGTTGCCTGCATGACCTCGTAACCTTCGCCGGTCAGAGTCAGCTTCATCAGTAGACGAATCGAAGGGGAATCGTCCACCGTGAGTATCATTCTAGCCATCTTCAACGTCTCCAACGTGCTTCTGACATTTCCGCCGTCGGCGGTCGCGACTCATTTCGACCGGTTTAAGCCTCCTGCGCGCCCATCTTCGTCATATTCGGGCCGGGAAGGTGGGCAGCGATTCACATAATTGGCAGGTCAATCGGCAGGGTATATCGCAAATACGGCCTGGAGGCGCCCCTGAAAAGGAGCCGCCGGGCGGCGCGCATCGCAGGGGTCGGCGCCCTTGAGAACGGGCGGCCGGCGAGGTCCCGTGGGGCCTCGCCGCCGGCTCAGAACGATCTCTTGAAGTCGAGACCAATGGTGCGGGGTTGATTCACCAGCAGCCGCGGCCGGCCGGGGGTCTCCGCCGCGATGGACCGGCTGTCGCCCAGGTTGGTGATCTCATCCGCGAGGTTCTTGCCGACCAGGGAAATCTCCATGGGGCCGTTCACGAACGCGAATCGCGCATTGATGAGGCGATAGGAGGCAATCTCGCGGGGATCCGCCGGATCGTTGTTCCCGCTGTAGCTCCTGCCGATGTAGGAATAGTCGGCGCCGCTCACCAGCTTCCAAGCGCTCGATAGCTGCGTCGTATAGGAAATCGAACCGTTGCCCGTCCAATCGGGGACGTCGTACACCGGAGAGCCCACGGTCTGGGGCGAGGAGATGCTGGCGGCGGTGATCTTCGCATCCTGGTAGCCGACGCCCAGCGACAACTCCAGCGGTTCGGTGGGGCGCGCGCGCAATTCCATTTCCCCGCCCTTGCTGACCGCGGCGCCGGCGTTCGCATTGTATTGGAAACCGCATGACAGCAGGATTTCCTGCTGGATGTTGCTCCACTTGATGTAGAAGACCGCCGCATCCAAGGTCAGGCGGTGATCCAGCCACGCGGTCTTGGTCCCGATCTCGTAGTTCCACAGGGAATCGGAACGGTAGCTGCGGGTGTCCGCCAGGGTGATGTTGGGATCCACCTGGTGCAAGGCCGCGACGCAGTCCGTCGCCGTTCCGGCCGTGCCCGCCGGTACGATGGGCACGAGTCCGCCCGGGCGAAAGCCCTTCGCGGCCAGGGTATAGACCATCTGGTCCGGCGTGATGTGATAGTCCGCCTCGATCTTGGGATTGACGCCGGTTTCCGTGGTGGTGGCGAGCAGGCTCTCCACGGCGGGGCCGCCGCCGGCCGCGAGGCCCTCCTCGTAGCCGGACGAGGTCGTCTTGACCTGGTACCAGCGCAGTCCGCCCGTCACCTTCAGCGCGTCCATGGGCTGATAGGACACCTCGCCGAACACCGCCGGCTCCTTGATGTCCGTATGGAAGTCCTGAGCGAAGATGAGATTGGGGTAGTACGGGTTGTTCGGGCCGCCGAGCGTATTGTCGAGATTCGGCATCTCGGCCGGCGGGTAATAGGCGGCAAAGGGCAGCCGGCCGTGGAAATCCGAATAGAAGCCGCCCGCGACGAACTGGATCGGACCCTGAAGCGCCGAGGCGAAACGCACCTCCTCGACGAAGCGCTGGTAATCCTTCTCCTCGCTGATGCCGCCGGGCTCCGGCGCGCCCCCGGCGCCCGACGTGATGGCCGCGTACACGAAGTCGGTTTCATCCTCGGTTTCGAAGACCTTGCGGCTGAAGAAGGCGGTCGATGAAACGAAGTCGCCGACGCCGGTTTTCCAGTTCACGGCAATCGAATACAGGCCCCACGCGTCGTACCCGCCCTCGGGCACGTTGAACCAGCGCCTCTGCGTGAGGCTGGTGGGGTACATCAGCGATGGGGTCGCAACGCCGGTCGCCGGTGTCGGCACCGGATATCCGATGCCGTTGGCGGTATCGGTCAAATAATCTCCCATCGGAAACCCATTGTAGCCCGCTCGCTGCATCATGATCCGCGGCGTGATGGTCAAGGAGTCGTTGAGCTTCACGGTCAGCGTGGCCGCACCGCCGTAGGTATTGACGGCGCCCACATTGTCGACCGTGGTGATGCCCGTGGTGGACAGCGGGGTGCAGGTCAACGCCATGGCGGCGGCCGGGTCCGTGCAGTAGCTGCGCTTGAAGTATCCCGCCTGATAATCGTAGAAGGTGCTCAGCCGAAGGGCGACCACGTCCTTGATGAGCGGAATGTTCGCGACGGCGTCCCCGGTGTAGTTCGGCTGGTTGGTGTGTTCCGTCGAGGACCCCGCGCCATGGACCTGGGCGCTGAAGTCCTCGAGGTCGGGTTCCTTCGTGATGATGCGAACCGTGCCGCCCATCGAGCGCGCTCCATACAAGGTGCCTTGCGGACCCCGCAGCACCTCGATGTGGTCGATGTCGAGCACGCGCGGGTCCAGCGAGTCCGGCAGCGGCGTGTCGTCGATGTAGAAACCGGTGACGTTATTGCCCGAGATGCCGCGGATCGAAATGGTGCGAGCGGTGCCGACGCCGTCGCCGGTGGGAGCGAAGGCCAGATTGGGGATCTTGGTGGCGTAATCGAAGAAGGTGTTGATGGCCTTCTCATCGAGCTGCGCGGCGCCGAAGGTGGTCATGGACAGCGGCACGTTCTGCTCCGTCTCGGCCCGCTTCGTCGCAGTCACGGTGATGGCCTCGAGCGTCGCGGATCCCGACGTCTCGTCGGCCGCCGCCACGGTCACCACGGCCGCCAAAGCGGCCCCCAAACACGCGACACCACGGCTGCGAATCGGCATGCTCAAGACTCCTTGACGACGAATGGCAAATCATCCCAAAGCCGCCGTGCTATGCGCCGGGGCATAATTCTCAGGCAACTGTGACACAAAGTTTTTTTCAATACAATTCATGGTGTGTCAGGTGGCTTGCGCCGCCGAGCGCGCCGAGGTTGTGCTGTGCGACACTGCAGCCTCGGACCCAAACAATTCGGAGAAATCGCCATGCTCCATCGAGCAAATGCCCCTTGGACCGCCGGGATCGCCCTGCTGACGCTGAGCCTCGGCGCCCTCGCCCCGGCCCGGGGCGCGGAGTCCGCCGCGCCCCCGGCAGCCGCCCCGGCCCGGACCTCCGCCGCCGGCCACGCTCCGAGCGCGCCGCAGCCCGATGCCGGCGACTGGCGCAGCGTCGTTCGAGCGTTCGCCGCCGAGCACTTCAAGCAGCCGGCGTGGGGATATTCCCATTGCCTGCGGGACTACGCGCTCGCGCGCGAATTGGCGGCCGCCGACCACGCGACGCTGGATGACGACGTATTGTTCGCCGCAGCGTTCCTGCACGATATCGCCGCCTTCAAGCCGTGGGAGGATGAGAAGCTCGATCATTCCGACGTGGGCGCGGACGCGGCGGCGAAGGTGCTGGAGGGCACCGCATTCCCGCGGGCCAAGATCGACGCCGTCCGCGGCGCCATCCGCAGCCACATGTATTACCGCGACCCGCAGGGGCCGGAGGCCCTGTACCTGCACGATGCCGATGCGCTCGATTGGCTCGGCGCGGTCGGCGTGGCGCGGATCATCGCGCTGGTGGATCCCAACGGGGGTTCTCCGGACGGACCGGCCGCCGTGAAGATGCTCGACGAGAACCTCGCTCAGGTGCCGGGCCGCGTGCTGTCGCCGGCCGGCCGCGCGCGCGTGCCGCGGCTCAGGGCCGAATTGCAGCAGTTCCTCAAGAATCTGCGGCGCGAAACGGACGACCTCGCCACCTTGTAGGCGGCCCCGGCGGGACGGCCTACGGGCGACGCCGATCGATGACCCGGCGCGCCTTGCCGGTGGAGCGCTCGAGCGTTCCCGGGTCGACGACGCGCACCTTGACGCTGATGCCGACGGACGACTTGACGTGGTGCACGAGGTCGCGCGCCGCGGCCTGGCGCGCCTCGCTCCCCGCGGCTCCCGTCGCCGGCCATTCGACCTGCACCGAGAGGGTGTCGAGGTGGCCTTCCCGATCCACTTCGAGAAGGTAATTCGGCGCGAACAAGCGCTGATTCAGGATGATCTCCTCGATCTGGCTCGGAAACACGTTGACTCCGCGGATGATCAGCATGTCGTCGGTGCGGCCATTGATGCGCCCGAGCCGGCGCATCGATCGGGCGGTGGGCGGCAGAAGCCGCGTGCGGTCCCGCGTGCGGTAGCGGATCACGGGAAGCGCCTCCTTCGTGAGCGAGGTGAGCACGAGTTCGCCCTCCGCCCCCTCCGGCAGCACTTCGCCCGATTCCGGATCGATGATCTCAGGGTAGAAATGATCCTCCCACAGGCACAGTCCATCCTTGGTCTCGATGCACTCGTTGGCGACCCCCGGTCCCATGACCTCGGATAGGCCATAGATGTCCACGGCATCGATCCCGAGCCGCTCCTCGATCTCCTCGCGCATCCTTCCCGTCCAGGGCTCGGCGCCGAAGATGCCGATGCGCAGGGAACAGCCGCGGGCGTCGAGGCCGCGCCGCTCGAACTCCTCCGCGATCGTCAGCATGTACGACGGAGTTACCATGATGACGTGGGGCTGGAAATCGAGGATCAGCTGCACCTGCTTCTCGGTCTGGCCGCCCGACATCGGTACGACGCTGCAGCCGAGCCGCTCCGCGCCGTAGTGCGCGCCGAGCCCGCCCGTGAAGAGCCCATAACCGTAGGCTACGTGCACGATGTCGCCCGGACGCCCCCCGGACGCATAGATCGAACGCGCGACGAGATTCGCCCAGGTGTCGATGTCGCCGCGGGTGTATCCCACGACGGTGGGCTTTCCCGTCGTACCGCTCGAGGCGTGGATGCGCACCAGCTGTTCGCGGGGCACGGCGAACAACCCGAACGGATAATGGTCGCGCAGGTCCGACTTGTTGAGGAACGGGAAGCGCGCGAGATCGGCGACCGTCCGGATGTCGTCGGGATGCGCCCCGGCGCCGTCGAACACTTTGCGGTAGTGTTCGACGTTGCGGTAGGCGTGGGCCACCGACCACTTGAGCCTTTCGAGCTGCAGGGCCGCGATCTCGTCACGGCTCGCCGTCTCGATCGGATCGAAACCCTTCGAGGACCCGGCGCCGCGCGCTACGTCTCTCATGGAAGGGCCCCAGCCGCCCGGTCCGGCTCGGCGTGAATGCTGACCATGGTCAACACATCGTAGGATGCGACCGTGTCCCCGTTCTGGTTGGTGATCTCCGTGTCCCAACGGACTTCGCCCCAGCCCTTCTCGGCGCGCAGGGATTTCTGCTTGCACGTCAATCGCACCTTGATGCGGTCGCCGGGCTTCACGGGCTTGACGAAGCGCAGGCTGTCGAGCCCGTAGTTTCCCAGGACGGGACCGTAGGCGGGCTCCACGAACAGGCCGGCTGCCGCCGAGATCAGGAAATAGCCGTGTGCAACCCGGCCCCCGAAGAGCGGGTTGCGCGCGGCCTCGGTTTCGCTCATGTGCGCATAGAACGTGTCGCCGGTGAGCGCAGCGAACGCCTCGATGTCCGCGACCGTCACCTCGCGCTCGGCCGAATTGAGGCTGTCGCCGATCGCGAGGTCGTTGAACGGCTTGCGAAACGGGTGGCATCCCGGATCGCGCTGCGTGGCGCCGCGCACCCACCGGCCGCCGACCGCCGCCAGCACGTCGGGCGAACCCTGTACCGCGGTCCTCTGCATGTAATGCAGCAGGGCGCGCATGCCGCCCATCTCCTCGCCCCCGCCCGCACGACCGGGACCGCCGTGCACCAGAGGCGCCAGCGGCGAACCATGCCCGGTCGACTCCTTGGCGCAATGACGGTTCACGACCAGGATGCGCCCATGGTACGGCGCAAGGCCGAGGACGAGTTCTGCGGCGCAGGCATCGTCCGCGGTGAATGCGGAAGCCACGAGACTCCCCTCGCCGCGGCGGGCGAGAACGATTGCATCGCCGACATCCCGGTAGGGCACGAGGGTTGCGACCGGACCGAAGGCCTCGACGGCATGGACCGCCCGCGCGTGCGCCGCGTCGCGCGTGCGCAGCAGCACGGGCGGCACGAAGGCGCCGCGCTCGCCATCGGCGCCGACGGGCCGGAAGCCATCGATATCCCCAAAGACGAGCTCGGATTCGCTCCGCAGCTCATCGATGCGTGACAGCACCTCGCGGCGTTGGTCGCGGCTCGCGAGCGGCCCCATCGTCACGCCTTCGGCGCGCGGATCGCCGACCACGACCCGGCCGAGAGCCGCGCGCAGCGCGCCGGCCACGTCGTCGGCGAGCGCGGCGGGCACCAGCGCCTTGCGGATCGCCGTGCATTTCTGGCCGGCTTTCGCGGTCATCTCGCGCACCACCTCCCGGACGTACAGGTCGAACTCGGGCGTGCCCGGCCGCGCGTCGGGACCGAGGATCGACGAATTCAGTGAATCCGTCTCCGCGATGAACCGCACCGAGTGGCGCACGACGGCCGGGTGGGCGCGAAGCCGCGCCGCCGTGGCCGCCGAGCCGGTGAACGAAACGACGTCCTGGCAACCGAGGTGGTCGAACAGGTCCCCGACGCCGCCGGCGATCATCTGAACCGTCCCAGCCGGCAGCAGATTCGCCTCCACGATGCGCCGGACCACCCGTTCGGTAAGATACGCGGTCGCGGTTGCCGGCTTGACGATGACCGGCATGCCGGCGAGAACCGCCGGGGCGAGCTTTTCCAGCATGCCCCAGACCGGGAAATTGAAGGCGTTGATGTGGATCGCCGCACCCTCGAGCGGGACGCAGATGTGCTGTCCCGCGAAGGTGCCGAGCTTCGACAGGCCCTCGACGTCCCCGTCGAGGAGCACTCGGCTGTTCGGCAGCTCGCGCGAGGCCTTGCCCGCGAACGCGAGCAGGGTGCCGATACCGCCATCGATGTCGATCCAGGAATCCGCCTTGGTGGCGCCGGTTCGATACGAAACCTCGTAAAACTCGTCCTTGAATTCGAACAGCTTCTTGCCGAGGGCGCGCAGCAGGCCGGCGCGCTCGTGAAAGGTGAGGCTGCGGAGCGCCGTCCCGCCGGCCGTTCGCGCGTGATCGAGGATCGCCGCCGTGTCAAAGCCCTCGGCGGTCGCACGCACGATCACGTCGCCCGTCGTTGCGTCGCGCAGGGCCACGCCTTCGCCGCTTCCGGCGCGCCACGCGCCCGCGACATAGCTTTCGAGCCTGCCGGCCATCACACCCGCTCCAGCAGCAGGGCGATGCCCTGCCCCACGCCGATGCACATCGTGCACAGCGCATAACGGCCGCGGCAGCGCGCGAGCTGGTAGGTCGCCGTGGTTGCGAGGCGCGCGCCGCTCATGCCGAGCGGATGGCCGAGCGCGATCGCGCCGCCGTTCGGGTTGACCTGCGCCGCATCGTCCGGAAGGCCCAGCATTCGCAGCACCGCAAGCGCCTGCGAGGCAAACGCTTCGTTCAACTCGACGACATCGATGGCGCCGATCGCGACGCCCAGACGCGCAAGGAGCTTCTGCGTCGCGGGCGCGGGTCCAATGCCCATGATGCGGGGCTCGACCCCCGCCACCGCGGCCGCTACGACCCGCGCCCGGGGCGTGAGGCCATGGCGTTTCGCTGCCGCCTCGCTCGCCACGAGCAGCGCGCAGGCCCCGTCATTGACGCCGGAGGCGTTGCCGGCGGTCACCGTGCCCCCCGCCCGGAACGGCGTGCCGAGTTTCGCGAGCGCTTCCAGAGAGGTCTCGCGGGGGTGCTCGTCGCGGCCGACCACGGTCGGCTCACCCTTGCGGGCCGGGATCGTGACGGGGACGATCTCGGCGGCGAGGGTGCCGTCGGCCTGGGCACGCAGCGCGCGCATTTGGCTGCGCAACGCGAACGCGTCCTGGTCGGCACGCGACACGTTGAAGTCGGCCGCCACGTTCTCGCCCGTCTCCGGCATCGAGTCGACGCCGTATTGTTTCTTCATGAGCGCATTGACGAAGCGCCAGCCGATGGTCGTGTCGTACATCTGAACGTCGCGGCTGAAGCCGGTTTCGGCCTTGGCGACCACGTAGGGCGCGCGACTCATGCTCTCGACGCCGCCCGCGATGACGAGGTCGGCATCTCCGCTGCGGATCATCCGCGCAGCGCTTGCCACGGCATCGAGGCCCGACCCACACAGCCGATTGAGCGTAACGCCGCCGACCTCCTTCGGCAAACCGGCGAGCAGCGCCGCCATGCGTGCGACATTGCGATTGTCCTCGCCTGCCTGGTTGGCGCAGCCGAAGATCAGATCGTCGGCGGCCGCCCAGTCGACGCCCGGGTTGCGCTGCACGAGGGCGCGGAGCGGCACGGCCGCCAGATCATCGGTGCGGACCGTGGCCAGCGCGCCGCCATAGCGGCCGATGGGTGTGCGAATGGCGTCGCAGATGTAGGCGTCGGTCATGCGAATCCTAAGTTTCGGTGCGGTGAGTCTTGAGGCGATGCGAGCGGCCCCGGAACAGCGCGACGGTCCCTCGCCGGGGGTCGGTGACCGTCACCTCATAGATGCCGGTGCGACCCCGCTGCCACAGCTCGCGGGCCGTCGCAGTGAGCTGATCGCCGAGGTGCGCGGCCTCGAGGAAATCGATGGACCCGCTCGCAGCGACCGTGGCGTGTCCGCCGGAATTGCAGGCGAGCGCGAACGCGGTGTCGGCGAGCGTGAAAATGATCCCGCCATGGCAAATGGAGTGACCGTTGGTCATGTCCTCCCGCACCGTCATGGTCACCGTCGCGCGTTGCGGGGCGATGGCGACGATGCGGATGCCCAAGGCCTGCGAGGCGCGGTCGCGGTCGTGGAGCGCCGTGGCCGAGCGCTCCGCATGCGCCTGCCGCTCTTCGTCACCGAGATGCGTCACGGGGCGGCCTCAGCGGCCGAGGAAGCGCGGCGTACGCTTCCCGAGAAATGCGGCCACGCCTTCCTGGTAATCCCGCGACCCACCGAGAGCGCGCTGCAGGTCGCGCTCGACGTCGAGCTGCTCGGCGAGCGGGCGGCTCCAGGCGCCGTAGATCGCCTCCTTCGTGCGCGCGAGCCCGAGGGTCGGCGCCGCGGCCAGGTGCGCGGCGAGCGCATCGACCGTGGGAGTGAGTTCCGCATCGTCGACGCAGCGCCAGATCAGTCCCCATTCGGCAGCCTGCCCGGCCGCCAGCTTGTCGCCCAGCAGCGCAAGGCCGAGAGCGCGGGCGTTGCCGACGAGGCGCGGCAGCAACCAGGTGCCGCCCGAGTCGGGCACCAGCCCGAGCCGGCAGAAGGCTTGCACGAAGCTCGCCGAGCGCGCCGCGATCACCAGGTCGCAGGCGAGCGCAATGTTCGCGCCGGCGCCGGCGGCAACGCCGTTGACGGCTGCGATGACCGGCATCGGCAGGCCACGCAGCGCGAGCACGAGCGGCGCATAGTTCTTCTCGATCGACTCGCCGAGGTCCGCTCCCGCCCCGCCCGGCGACACGGCACGGTCACCCAGGTCCTGCCCGGCGCAGAAGCCGCGGCCGGCCCCGGTCAGCACGAGGACCCGGGCGCCCTCGGCCCGCACCCGGCCGAGCGCCTCGCGAACCTCGGCGTGCATGAGGCTGGTGAAGCTGTTGAGCTTGTCCGGACGGTTCAACGTGAGACGGGCGACGCCGTCGTCGATCGAGAGAAGGATGCTTTCGTAGCTCATGACCGCTCACTTCTCATCGTAGCTGATGTCGAGACTTCCGCTCGTCGGGCGGGCCTGGCAGCACAGGATGAATCCTGCCTGGACCTCCCAGTCCTCGAGCGCCTGGTTGCGTTCCATGACGGCGGTGCCCGCCGTCACCCGCGCGCGGCAGGTCGAGCACACTCCGGCGCGGCACGAAAAGGGCAGCGACAGGCCCGCGGCCTCGGCCGCATCGAGAATGGTGCGATCCGGCGCCATGCGAAAGCTGCGGCGCCGCCCGTCCATCGTGATGCTGATTTCGGCGCCCGCCGCCGCGGCGTCCGCCCTCGGCGCAGCCGCCGGCGCGGCCTGCGTGTCGACCGCGAAGCGCTCGGCGTGAATCTTGCCGGTCGCGCCCAGTTCCTTCAGCGTCGCCGTGAGCTCCTTGACCATGGAGCCCGGTCCGCACACGAAGAACTCGTCGATCGTCCTTGGATCGAACTCGCTGCGGGCGAGCTCGCGCAACCGCGGCCCGTCGAGCCGGCCGTTGAAGAGCTCGACGTCCTGCGGCTCGCGGCTCATCACGAAGACCACGGACAGGCGCCCGAGATACCGATTCTTGAGAGCCAGCAGCTCGTCGACGAACATCGACCGGGAGATGGACCGGTTGCCGTAGGCGACCCACACCCGGCTCTGCGGCTCCGCGGCGAGCAATGTCGCAACTATCGACAGCACGGGAGTGATGCCGCTGCCCGCAGCCAGCGCCACGTAGCGCTTGTTTGCGCCCGGCTCGAGCGTCGGCCGGAATCGCCCGGTCGGCTCCAGCGATTCCAGGCGCCCGCCCACCGGGAGTCCGCTCGCGAGGAAGCGCGACATCTCCCCCTGGACGCGCACGCCGATCTTGAGGGGGCCGCCCGTGTGGCTGACGATCGAGTACGTGCGCCGGAGTTCGCGGCCGCCGATCATCGCGCGCACCGCCAGATGCTGGCCCGCCTCGAAACGATAGGCCGTCTCGAGGCCCGGCGGCGGCCGTAGCTCGAGGCACACCGCATCCTCGGCGATCGGCCGCCTGCGCACGAGTTCCAAGGGATGAAATGTCAGCATGAAATCGCTCGCTGCGGGTCAGATGCACTTGAAACGGTCGAAGGGCTCGCGGCATGCGCGGCAGCGGTGCAGCGCCTTGCAGGGGGTCGAACCAAATTCGCTCAAGACCTCGGTGTCCAAGGACCCGCAGCGCGGGCACGCGACCCCGGTCTCGCTCCCGGGGCGCGCGCATCCGCCCCCGGCCGGCGCCGGCGGCGGAACGATGCCGTACTCGGCGAGCTTCCGGCGGCCCTCGGCGCTGATCCAATCGGTGGTCCACGGCGGGGAGAGCACGTCCCGCACGAGGACCTTCCCAAAGCCCGCCGCCTCGAGCGCCGCCTTGATGTCGGCGCGAATGACGGCGGTCGCCGGACAGCCGGAATAGGTCGGGGAGACGGCAACCCGCACCGTACCGTCCTCGTCCGCGACGACGTCGCGCACGATCCCGAGATCGAGCACGCTGATGACCGGAATCTCGGGGTCCGGGACCCCGGCGAGGACCGCGCGCGCGCGCGCAACCGCCGTCGCGCCGTCCGGCCGGACCACCGCTGCCGTCACCAGCCGGCTCCCGGGTGCGAGCGCTGCAGGTATTGCATCTCAGACAACAGGTGCCCAAGGTGCTCGCTGTGGCGCCCCTGTTTGCCGTACCACCGGTATGCCAAGTCCCTGGGACGGGCCAACGTCGCCTCGGCGAGCACGGCGTCGACACGGCTCGACCAAGCAGCGCGCAGCTCGGCAAGATCCGGACCCGCGCCGTCGGCTGCGGCGGCGCGGTCGACCTCGTCGGCGTCGAAGAATTCTTGCGTGTAGGGCCAGAGGCGATCGAGCGAGGACTGCACGCGCGCATGGCTCTCATCCGTGCCGTCGCCCAAGCGCACCAGCCAGCTCGCGCTGTAGCGCACGTGGTAGCGCGCCTCCTTGACCGCTTTGGCGGCGATCTCGGCGAGACGTGCATCGGTCGAGGCGGCGAGCCGTTCGTACAGCTCGACCTGGTAGGCATCGACCAGGAATTGGCGCACGATCGTGTCGCCGAAGTCGCCGTTCGGCATCTCGGCCAGGGTCGCGTTCAGGATGTCGGGCTCGTCGCGCAGAAACGCGAGATCATCCTCGGAACGGCCCCGCCCCTCGAGTTCACCCGCATAGGAAAGGAACAGGCGCGCCTGACCGAGCAGATCGAGTGCGGTGTTGGCCAGGCCGAGATCCTCCTCGATTGCCGGCGCATGGCCGACCCAGGCGCCCAGGCGCTGGGCCAGCACGAGGCTGGTGTCGGCGATTCGAAGCACGTAGCGCAGGCGGCTGTCCCCCTGCGGCGCATCGCTGTTTCCAGCGGCGGCGTTCACAGGGTCTCGACCTCTTTGGGAATGTCGTAAAACGTCGGATGGCGGTAGACCTTGTCGCGCGCGGGCTCGAACAACGCATCGGACTCCGCCGGATCGGAGGCGACGATGTCGACCGAGCGCACCACCCAGACGCTGATGCCTTCCTGGCGGCGCGTATAGAGATCGCGCGCGTGTTCTATCGCCATGCGCGCGTCGGCGGCATGCACGCTGCCGACATGTTTGTGATCGAGCCCTCCCCGCGCGCGGATGAAGATCTCGTACAGGGGCCAATCGCGATTCTCGGACATCGTTCCCTCCTCGTCAGGCGGCGGCACGCGCGGCATGCTTCGCCGCGTGCGCGATCGCGGCTTCACGGACCCAGCGTCCGTCCTCGTGGGCGGCGCGGCGTTCGGCCATGCGCTCGCGATTGCAGGGCCCGTTCCCCTTGAGGACGTCCTGGAACTCGCGCCAATCGATCTCGCCGAAGCGATGGCGGTTTTCCGCGGCGTCCCAGCGGAGCTCGCGATCCGGCATCGTGAGCCCCAGGAACTGCGCCTGCGGCACGGTGAAGTCGACGAACTTCTGCCGGAGCTCGTCGTTCGTAAAGCGCTTGATCTTCCAGCGCACCGACAACGCCGTGTGTTGCGACGCGCCGTCCGACGGACCGAACATCATCAGCGACGGCCACCACCAGCGGTTCAATGCGTCCTGAGCCATGAACCGCTGCCCGCGGGTGCCGCGCGCCAGTTTCAGCATCACGTCGTAGCCCTGGCGCTGGTGAAAGCTCTCTTCCTTGCAGACGCGAATCATCGCCCGCGCGTAAGGACCGTAGGAGCAGCGGCACAGCGGGATCTGGTTCATGATCGCGGCGCCGTCCACCAACCACCCGATTGCGCCGATGTCGGCCCAGCTCAACGTCGGGTAGTTGAAGATGCTCGAATACTTCGCCTTGCCGCTCAGCAGCTGGTCGATCATCTCGGCCCGCGAGATGCCGAGGGTCTCGGCCGCGCTGTACAGGTAAGCGCCATGGCCGCCCTCATCCTGCACCTTGGCGATCAGGATGGACTTGCGCAGGAGCGTCGGCGCACGCGTGATCCAGTTGCCCTCGGGCAGCATGCCGACGATCTCGGAATGCGCATGCTGGGAGATCTGCCGGATAAGGGTCTGCCGGTAGGCATCCGGCATCCAGTCCTTCGGCTCGATCTTTTCCTCGGCGTCGATGCGCGCCTGGAAGCGCCGCAGACGCTCGGCGTCCTCCACCACCGGCTGCGCCTGGGACTTGCCCGACGGCTCGTTGAGACCCTGCGTATACATGAGCGCCACTTCCTTCGCCAGCCGGGGAACCCGAATCTTGACACGCGATTATGCGAATGGCAATCATTTCTGTGTCAGAATAGGGGAGTCATTCCCGCTGCACGGCCATATGATGCAACGCTCGCCTGCCGATGCCCTGGTCTCCCGGTTTCGCCGGCAACGCCCGCTGCGCGGCGGCTCCCTCATCATCACGGTCTTCGGAGACGCGCTCGCGCCCCGCGGCGGCGCGATCACACTCGGCAGCCTCATCGCGCTGGTGACGCCCTTCGGACTCACCGAGCGGCTCGTGCGCACTTCGGTCGCGCGGCTCGCCGACGACGACTGGCTCGAAAGCCGGCGCGTCGGGCGTCTGAGCGAGTACCGGCTGTCGGCCGCCGGGACGCGGCGCTTCGTCGAGGCTACCCGCCGCATCTACATGGGTCCCGAGACCGAGTGGCTGGGGCGCTGGACGCTGATATTGTTGCCCGAGCTCTCGGCGGCGGTGCGCCAGCGGATCCGCGAGCTCCTGCACTGGGAGGGCTTCGGAGAACTCGCCCCCGGCGTATTCGCTCACCCGACGCTGACGCCGGCCGAGGCGCGCGAGTATCTGGCGATGAACCAGCTGGCAGATGTCCCGATTCTCCTCGAATCGCGCGCCGTCGCCGCGGCTGATCACCGCCGCCTGATTGCGCAGGGCTGGGATCTGCGCAACCTGGCCGCGCGCTACAGCCGCTTCATCCGCGGCTTCGCTCCGGTCGCGGCGATGCTGGAGAGCCAGGGCCGCCCGGATCCGCTAGACGCGTTCCTCGTGCGCACGCTGCTGGTCCACGAATACCGCAAGATCCATCTGCGCGATCCGCTGCTGCCGCCGTCGCTGCTCCCGTCCCGCTGGCCCGGACTCGCCGCCTATGAGCTGTGCCGGACCATCTACGAACGCGTCCTGCCTCCCGCGGAGAGTCACCTGAGTCGCGTTGGGGCGAGGCTGACGGGACCGCTGCCTGCGCCTGAGGCGAGCGTGTATCGCCGGTTTCCAGCCGCCGCGCTGCCTCCTTCACTGCATCGACGCCTCGAACTGAAAGCTCGCGTGGCCGGCGAGAGCCCCGGAGCGATCCCACGACCATTCGTCGAATGACACCGCGCCTCCCCGGTGCATCCGGATGACCGTGGAACAGCGGGTGCCGTAATGGCTGCCGCGAACGAAGGCGCTCGACAACAGGCGTTCCCAATGCAAATCGAGGCCGGTCCGGGGCAATTCCTCGTCGTTCGCGGGCCGGTCGTCGCACAGCAGTTCGAGCATCGCCGCCGTATCCCCGGGATCTGCGAGGGCCGCCTGCAATCGAGTCTTGGCCCGTCGCACCTTGGGCCATGGCGTATCCAGCAGGTGATTGGACAGTCCGTAGATACCGGGCGCGAGGAGGCGCCGGGCCCCGGTCATGGTTTCGTAGACCCCCAGGCTCCTGCCGTCTGAAAGCATCAGGTTGAATCCGTTGTACCGCGGACCCTCCCGCTGCAGTTGGACCAGGCCCTCCTCGGTCGTGTGCGGTGATCTCAGGATGCCGCCGACCAGGAGCCCCCGGCTGGGCGCGTCCGCCCGTTGCGGCTGCGTGCCCCGGTAGTTGGTCAGCCCGGCAAACCGCCCCGTGCGGGTGATCCCGAGCCAGGTGCCCCCCGCCGACAGATCGCGTCCCGCGAGAACGTCGGGTGCATCCGGCCACCAGTGTGCCGCCGAACTCGCGCGTTCGAAGAATTCATCCCGGTTCGCCGCGATGACGCAGGGGTACTCGCGGTGCGTGCGCCAGGCGACCAATATGAGACACATGAGGCTAGCCGCTGCGAAACGGTGATGCGCCCATTATGGCAGAAACCCCAGGCATGCTCGTCCTTGCCGAACCCGGTCCGCTGCCGGTACTCTCATCGAAGTGACCACCGAAGCCCCGCCGCTGCTCACGGAGATCGAATTCGAGCAGTTGACCCGCGCTCGGCATGCGGGCGCAACGAGCGTGGAGTGCTCCCTCGACCTGAAGCTGAGCGCAACCCGCGTCGAAATCGGCGCGTCGGATTGGGCATGGCGCGGCCGCCGCTACCCGTACCCCGACCGTTGGAAGCGGCGAGCCATCTATTACTGGGACAACGGCGCCTTTCGGCCCGTCGCCCGCTACTCGTCCTCGCTCATCAAGCTGGTGCCCACCGAATGGGGTGCGCCCACATTCGAAATAGACGGGATCAAGATGTTGCCCACGGCTCGGGTATCGCCGTACGCGGATGCCGAGAACAAAGTCGCGTTGATCCAGCCGCGGGGGAAAATGATCCTGGACACCTGCGGGGGTCTCGGATATTTCGCCGCCTGGTGCGCGCGCGGCCAGGCCCGGCGGATATGTTCCTATGAGAAGAACCCCGACGTCCTCTGGCTGCGCGACATGAACCCCTGGTCGCCGGCGCCCGGCGGCGTCTTGCAGCTCGCGCACGCGGACGTGACCGCCGCGGTGACCACGATCGCGGACGGCTCCTTCGACGCGATCCTGCACGACCCGCCGCGCTTTGGCATAGCCGGTGAACTGTACTCCGGCGCGTTCTACGGCCAGCTCGCCCGCGTATTGAAGCGCGGGGGCAAGCTGTTCCATTACACCGGCGCTCCGAACAAACTGACCAGCGGCCGCGACGTGCCCAGGGAAATCATGGAGCGCCTGAAGCAGGCCGGATTCGCGGCGGCGCGCAGCGGCGACGGAGTGCTCGCCGTCAGGACATAGCCCAGCCTCTCCATCCGGGCCGCGGATTCACTGCGGAGTCGAATCGCGCTAACATACGGGAAGATACTCATGAAAGGCGCCGCAAAACACCCGCGATCTGCTGCGTCCCCCTCCCGTGCCGCGTCCGCCCGCGGAAGCCGGCGAAAAGCGTCGCGGCGCGTTTCCCGGTTCGCAGCCCCGATGTACGTCGCCGGCAACTGCGGCCTGTGTTCGCGGCCGCTGCGTTGAACCCAAGAACCGACCCCGGAGCGCTCGATGTGGATCGTTAGAGTAGCGCTGAACCGGCCGTACACGTTCATCGTCCTGGCCGTGCTGATCGTGCTGATGGGCGGTTACGCCATCGTGAACACCGCAACGGACATCTTCCCGAACATTCGCATCCCGATCGCCGCCGTGATCTGGCGCTACGGCGGCATCCTGCCCGAGGAGATCGCGAACCGCATCGTGCTGTTCTCCGAGCGCATCGCACAGACCACCGTCAACGACGTCGAACATACCGAATCGCTGTCGGTCAATGGAACCGCCGTGGTCAAGTACTTCTTCCAGCCCAGCGTGGAGCAGGCCCTGTCCATCGCCCAGATCACGGCCGTCTCCCAGTCCCAGCTGGCGTTCTCGCCGCCGGGGACCACCTCCCCGTTCATGCTGGCATTCAGCGCATCCAGCGTGCCGATCCTGCAGCTCGCCATGTCGAGCGACACGCTCTCGGAATCTCAGATCTTCGATCTGACCAACACCATCCTTCGCACGCAGCTGGCCACGGTACCCGGCGCGTCGACTCCCTATCCCTACGGGGGCAAGCAGCGCCAGGTCCAAGTGGACCTCGACCCGCAGGCGCTGCGCGCCACCGGGCTCACGGCCAACGACGTGGTCGGCGCCATCAATGCGCAGAACCTCATCCTGCCGGCTGGCACCGAGAAGGTGGGCGACATCGAGTACTACGTCAAGCTCAACGAGAGCCCGACGGAGATCAAGGATCTCAACGATGTGCCCATTCGGACCCGCAACGGCACCGTGACGTACATCCGCGACGTCGCCCACGTCCGGGACGGCTATCCGCCGCAGACCAACATGGTGCGCGTGGACGGCCGGCGCGCGATCTTGCAGAACGTGCTCAAGACGGGCAACGCATCGACCATCGACATCATCCGGGACGTCTACAAGATCATCCCGCGGGCGCAGGCCTCCCTCCCGGGGTCCCTGAACATCAAACCGCTCAGCGATCAATCGGTATTCGTCCGGGCGGCGATTTCGGGCGTCATTCGCGAGGGCGTCATAGCGGCCGGCCTGACGGGTCTGTTGATCCTGCTGTTCCTCGGAAGCTGGCGCAGCACGCTCATCATCACCATCTCCATACCGCTGTCCATCCTGGCGTCGATCGTCTGCCTGTCGTCGCTCGGGGAAACCATCAACATCATGACGCTCGGCGGCCTCGCGCTCGCGGTCGGCATCCTGGTCGACGATGCGACGGTGACGATCGAGAACATCAACTACCATCTCGAGCACGGCAAGGACGTCGAGGCGGCGATTCTCGACGGCGCGCACCAGATCGCCCTCCCCGCGCTGGTGTCGACGCTGTCGATCTGCATCGTGTTCGTTCCCATGTTCCTGCTCGCGGGCATTGCCAAGTTCCTGTTCATTCCGCTCGCCGAGGCCGTGGTGTTCGCCATGCTCGCCTCGTACCTGCTGTCCCGGACTCTCGTCCCCACTCTCGCCAAGTTCTGGTTGAAGAGGCACGACCAGGCCAAGAGTCCCGGCGCCAACGCGTTCAGCCGGATGCAGGCCGGATTCGAGCGGGGATTCAACACCATGCGGGAAGGCTATCGCCGGCTGCTGACCGCCGCCCTCGACAGCGGCCCGCGCTTTGCGGCCATATTCCTCGCCAGCATGGCGGCCACGGGCTTGTTGGCCTTCCCCTTGGGTCCCCTCCCCGGTCTGGGCCAGGATTTCTTTCCGAGCGTCGATGGAGGACAGATCAAGCTGCACCTGCGCGCGCACACCGGAACCCGCATCGAGGAGACCGCGGCGCTCTGCGATCAGATCGAGGCAACCGTTCGCGAGGCCATCCCGGCCGCCGAGATCACCAACATCGTCGACAACATCGGACTGCCCTACAGCGGCATCAACCTTGCCTACAGCACCTCGGCCCCGGCGGGTCCGGGCGATGCGGACATTTTCGTGAACCTTGCCGACGGTCATGCGCCGACTGCGGACTACGTGCGCACGCTGCGCGATAAGCTGAACTCGGCCTACCCATCGGTCAATTTCGCGTTCCTTCCGGCCGACATGATCAGCCAGATCCTGAATTTCGGACTGCCTTCCCCGATCGACGTGCAGGTGAGCGGATTCAGCGTGGAGGCGAACCGCGAGTTCGCGGACCGGCTGCTGCAGAAGCTGCGGACCATTCCGGGCGCGGTGGATCTGCGAATCCAGCAGGCCGGGGACTACCCGCAGTTCAACGTCGACGTCGACCGGAGCAAGGCCGCACTGCTCGGCCTGACCGAGCAGACCGTCGCCTCGAACCTCCTGGTGTCGCTGTCCGGCAGCTTCCAGACGTCGCCGTCCTTCTGGATCGACCCGAAGAGCGGCACCCAATACGTCGTGGCGACGCAAACACCGCAATTTCGCATGGACAGCCTCAACGACCTCGCGAACACACCGCTCTCGGGGGCCAACGGCGCGCCGCAGATCCTCTCCAGCGTCGCCGGCATTCATCGCAGCGTCGCCCCGGCGATCGTGACGCACTACAACGCCACGCCGACCATCGACATCTTCGGTGCGGTGCAGGGCATGGATTTGGGGTTCGTGGCCGGCAAAGTCGCCAAGATCGTCGATGACGCCAGGAAGGACCTTCCCCGAGGATCCCAAGTGGTCGTCCGCGGCCAGGTCCAAACCATGAAGGCCTCGTTCAACGGCCTGACCATCGGCCTCCTGGCCGCGATCGTGCTCGTTTACATGCTGATCGTGGTGAATTTCCAGTCCCTGCTCGATCCGTTCATCATCATCACCGCCCTGCCGGCCGCGCTGGCCGGCATCGTCTGGATGCTGTTCATCACTCACACGACGGTCAGCGTGCCCGCGCTCACGGGGGCGGTCATGTGCATGGGAGTCGCCACGGCGAACAGCGTTCTGGTGATCAGTTTCGCGCGGGAGCTGATGAATGCCGGCGACAACGCCTATGAAGCGGCCCTTCAGGCCGGCTTCACGCGGCTGCGTCCCGTGCTCATGACCGCACTGGCGATGATCATCGGAATGATTCCCATGGCGCTTGGTTTGGGCGATGGGGGCGAACAAAATGCCCCGCTGGGCCGCGCCGTCATCGGAGGCCTGATCTTTGCAACGGTCGCGACGTTGTTCTTCGTCCCCACCGTATTCTCGATCATCCACGGGCGCGGCGCCGCGCGAGCGCCGCAGCCGCCGGAGTCTTCCTATGCCTGAACGATCCTCGGCCGAACGGGACGTGGGATTGTCCCGCCAGATTCGCCGCTACGCGCTGTTGCTGCTGCTGGTCGCGCTGCTCCTCGCTACCTGGGGCGTGATCAGCCGTATCACGGTGCGCAACGCCCTGGCCAAGGAGGCGGTTCGCAACTCGGTTGTCACCGTGCTCACCATCGTGCCCGAACGCAGCGGCGCGGGGGAGGATTTGGCGCTCCCCGGCACGGTTCAAGCCTTCGTCGAAGCGCCCATTTATGCACGGACCAACGGCTACCTCAAGACCTGGTACACCGACATCGGGACCGTGGTGAAGAAGGGGCAGCCGCTCGCGGAAATCGAAACGCCCGAAGTGGACCAGCAACTGCGCCAGGCGCAGGCGGACCTCGAAACGGCCCGGGCCAACGAACTCCTCTCGGGCACCACCAACAAGCGTTGGCAGGGGCTCCTGGCCACCGAATCGGTGTCGCAGCAGGACGCCGACGAGAAGGCCGGCGATTGGGCCGCGAAGAGGGCCTCCTTGGCCTCCGCGGCCGCCAATGTCGCGAGACTACAGGAGCTCGAATCCTTCAAGCGGGTGGTGGCGCCGTTCGACGGCGTCGTGACCGCCCGCAACACCGACATCGGCGCGCTCATCAACGCGGGTCAAAGCGCCGGCAGTGAGCTGTTCCGCGTTGCCGACACGCATCGGCTGCGCATCTACGTGCAGGTTCCCGAGCAATATGCCGCGGCGGCCCAGCCCGGCCTGCGCGCCGAGTTGCAGTTCGCGGAGCTGCCGGGCAAGCACTTTGTCGCCGAGGCGGTCAGCACGTCGAATGCGCTGGATCCCACGCTGCGGACTCTGCAGGTGGAGCTGCAGCTCGACAACGCGAATCGCGAAGTCTATCCGGGCGCCTATGCCGAGGTGCATTTCAAGCTGGCGGGAAATCCGCAATCGCTGCGATTGCCGGGGAACACGGTCCTGTTCCGTTCCGCCGGCATTCAGGTGGCGACGGTGGATTCGACCGAGCACATCAAGCTGAAGAGCATCATTCAGGGACGCGACTTCGGCCAGACCATCGAGGTGCTCTCCGGCATCGATGCCGGGGATCGGGTCGTGTTGAATCCCCCCGACTCCATCACCGACGGAATGCCGGTCCACGTCGCCGCGGCGCCCCCGGCGCCGAAGCGCGGCGACCGGACGTCATGAACGGGGACCCGCAACGGCGGGCGATTCCCCGAGCACCGGCCATGCTGCTGCTCGCGTGCACGATGAGCGGTTGTTCCTTTGCGCCCGCCTACAAGGTGCCCGCCAGCAGCGTGCCGGCGGCGGCCTATCCCGATGCCGGCGACTGGAAGGTGGCCGTGCCGAGCGATGAGCAACCTCGCGGCGAGTGGTGGAAGGCGTTCCATGATCCGGCCCTCGACGGACTCGAGGCGCAAGTCGGCGCGGCCAATGAGGATATCAAGGCCGCCGTGGCCCGCCTGGCGCAGGCGCGCGCCGCGACCCGGATTCAGCGCGCCGGCTTGTTTCCGAACCTCGGCGTGGCATCCAGCGCGGAACGCTCGCGCACGTCGCCGAATTCACCGCGCTTCCCCGCCGGATACGAAACGCTGGTCAACAATTTCGATCTGGAGGCCGACCTGTCGTACGAGTTCGACGTGTGGGGCCGCGTTCGCAATTCCGTGAATTCCGCCAGGGCGGGCCAGCAGGCGAGCGCCGCGGACCTCGCCGCGCTCGATCTGTCCGTGCGCGCCGAACTCGCGGCCGATTACTTCAATCTGCGGGGAGAGGATGCGCAGCAGGAGCTGCTCGACACGACGGTCGCGGACTACGCCAAGTCCCTGCATTTGACGGAGAACCTGTATCGCGGGGGCGGCGCTCCGGCCGCCGACGTCGATCAGGCCAGGGCGCAGCTCGAGACGGCCCGCACCCAGGCAGCCGATACCCGCCTGCAGCGGGCATTGACCGAGCACGCCATCGCGGTGCTGCTGGGAGAAAACCCGTCGAGCTATCATCTGGGCGCGGCGCCGCTGGCTGCGGATGTCTCGCCCCCGGCCGTCGACCCCGGTCTGCCCTCGAGCCTGCTGGAGCGCCGGCCCGATGTGGCGGCGGCCGAGCGCCGGGTGGCTGCCGCGAACTTCAACGTGGGCGTTGCGCGCGCCGCATACTTCCCCCAGTTCACCCTGGCGGCATCCTTCGGATACGACAGCACGCAGACCGCCAACTGGTTGAGTGCGCCCAGCCGCATGTGGTCGGCCGGACCCGCAGGGGTCCTCACCGTCTTCGACGCCGGGCGGCATCGCGCGCAAGCCGACCAGGCACGCGCCGTCCTGGACGAGCAATCCGCCGACTACCGAGCTGTCGTACTGACGGCCTACCGGGAGGTCGAGGACAACTTGGCGGCCATTCGCCGTCTGCGCGAAGAACGGGAAAGTCAGGCCGCCGCCGTGACGGCGACCGCCAAGGCCCTGCAGCAGTCGCAGTACCGATACAAGGCCGGGCTGGTGACCTATCTCGAGGTGGTGATCAACGAGACCGCCTATCTGCAGGCGCAACTCGCGAACCTGAACATCCAGATTCGCCTGTTGAACGCGGGCGTACTGCTGACCAAGGCGCTCGGCGGCGGATGGAACGCGGCGGCGAACCTGGCGGGTCCGGTGCGCGAAGCACCCGCCGGGAGGTGAGCGCATGCTGCACGGTACCGCCCTTGACCCTGCGCGCTCCCGATCGCCCTCCTCGGTGGAGCGCTGGTACGTGCTGCTGATGGCCTGCCTGATCTACGCCATCAACATTGCGGATCGATACGTCGTGTCGACGGTTCTCGAGCCCATCCGGATCGAATTGCACCTGACGGACGGCGGCGTTGCCTTCCTCACCGGCGTTCCGCTCGCGCTGTTCTACGTGTCCTTCGGCTTGCCCATTTCGTGGCTGGCCGATCGCTCCAACCGGCGCAATATACTCGCGGCGGCCCTGGTGACCTGGTCGGCGTTCACGGTGCTGTGCGGGCGCTCGCAGACCTATTGGCAGTTTCTCCTCGGACGCATCGGCGTGGGCGTCGGCGAGGCCGGTGGACTGCCGCCTTCCTCCTCGATCGTCTCCGATTGCTTTCCGGCGGATCGCAGGCCCATGGCCTTCACCGTGCTGGCTCTCGGAGCGCCCATCGGCGCCTGGCTCGGGGCCGACGTGGCGGGCGCGGTTGCCCGCGCCCACGGCTGGCGGGCCGCGTTCATCGCCCTGGGGCTGCCCGGGTTGATCGCGGGCATCCTGGTCTATCTGACCATCCGGGAACCCGCGCGCGGCCGCCTGGACGCCAATGCCGACTCGCGCAAACCCACCATGGCGGGCTCCTTGAAATTCCTCCTGTCGCAGCGCGCGGCGTTCCATGTGCTCATGACCACGGGCGTGAGCTCTCTGTGGGGCTGGGGATTGATCTGGTGGACGCCCACGTTCCTGATGCGCACCTATGGCCTCGATGTCGGTGAAGCCGGCGCCATCACCGGTCCCATTCATCTGGTGGGTGGCATCGTGGCCTCGGTGGGCACGGCCTGGATATTGTCCCTTCCCACCATGCGCGATCCGCGCCGCGTGTTGTGGCTGCTGATCCTGGGATTGGGCGGGGCGACCATCCCCTCGATCATGGCCTACTGGACTCACACCCTGTGGCTCGCGAAATGCATGTTCTGGGTGTTCATTCCCGCGATCTATTTCTATATCGGGCCCTGCATGGGATTGCTGCAAAATCTCGCCCCCAACAACATGCGCTCGATGTTCATCGCCTGGTCGCTGCTGGTGGGCAACATGTTCAACCTGATCGTGGCGCCCCAGGCCATCGGCCTGATGAGCGACTGGTTCGGGGGCGGGCAGGGTAACGCCGCCTCCCTGCGCCTCGCGCTGCTGGTGCTCGCGCCCTCGGGGTTCTGGGCCACCTGGCATGCCTACCGCGCCACCAGGACCGTCGTCGGCGACATGCAGCGGGCCGTGGGCTTCGTCCCCGTGGACCCGAAGCTCGCAGGCGGTCCGGTCATCCTCGAATGAGCGTCACGGCGCTGTGCGGCGGCGTGGGCGGAGCCAAACTGGCGCTCGGTTTGTACCGCACCCTGCCACGCGGCGGATTGACCGTCATCGTGAACACCGGCGACGACTTCACGCACTTGGGCCTGCGCGTCTGCCCGGATATCGATACGGTGCTCTACACGCTCGCGGATCTCGCCAACCCCGAGCAGGGTTGGGGCCGCCGGGACGAGACTTGGACGATGATGCGGGTCCTTGAGTCTTTGGGGGGCGAGACCTGGTTCAGATTGGGCGACGGCGACCTCGCGATGCACATCCTGCGAACGCGGGAACTCGCCGGGGGCGCTTCGCTGTCCGAGGTCGTCGGTCGTTTCCAATCGCGTCTCGGGCTCTCGGCCCATATCCTGCCGATGACCGATTCAGGCGTCGCGACCCGTCTCGATACCGAGGACGGCGATCTCGGCTTTCAGGAATACTTCGTCAAGCTGCGCTGCGCCCCGCGGGTTCGCTCGATTCGCTACGAGGGCGCCGCGGCCGCCCTGCCCGCTCCCGGCGTGATCGACGCGCTTGCCGGGGATCGCGTCGAAGGGATCGTCATCTGTCCCTCGAATCCCTATCTCAGCATCGACCCGATCTTGGCGGTGCCGGCGCTGCGCGCGGCGCTCCAGGCCCGGCGGGTGCCATCGCTCGTGGTCAGTCCGTTGATCGGCGGCAGCGCCGTGAAGGGACCCACGGCAAAGATCATGTCCGAACTCGGCATCGCCTCCTCTCCGCAAGCGATTTTCGAGCACTACCGCGGCTTGGCCGACGCGCTGGTGATCGACGCCTCGGATATCCACGCGGCATCCCGGGTGCCCGTCCCGGTTTTCGCCACGAACACGCTGATGTCCTCGCTGGGAGACCGGGAGGCCCTGGCCCGGTTCGTATCGCAGCGCATCGGCGAACTCGCCCCCCCCGGCTCCGGCCGCCCCGAATTCTCGCCGTCCTCCATCCGCTGATACAGGGTCGTGCGGCGGGCGGGGATGCGCCCCAGTTCTGCCGCGAGCGCTCGCAGATCGGCCGCCCCCATCTCCTGACCGTGGATGGCGCCCGCGGCGCGAGTGATGCTCTCGTTCATCAACGTGCCGCCGAGGTCGTTGGCCCCCGCGCACAGCGCTGCGCGCACGCCCGCCGGCCCCAGTTTGACCCACGACGCCTGAATGTTCGAAAAATAGGGATGCAGCGCCAGCCGCGCCACCGCGTGCATGAGAATCGCCTCGCGCAGAGTGGGTCCCGGCCGCGCCTGCCCCCGCTTGTACAACGGCGCCTCATGTGCGACGAACGGCAGCGGAACGAATTCCGTGAAACCCCCGGTGCGCTTCTGCAGGTCCCGCAACCGCTGCAGGTGGATGGCCCAATGGCGGTATTCATCGACGTGACCGAACATGATGGTCGCCGTCGTGCGCAGCCCCACGTCATGCGCGGTCTCGATGACCTCCAGCCACCGGCCGGTGTCGAGCTTGTCGGGGCAGAGAATCCGGCGCACGTCGTCGGACAGGATTTCCGCAGCCGTCCCGGGAAGGCTGCCGAGTCCCTCCGCGCGCAGCAGCGACAGGTAGTCGCGAAGCGGCATGCCAAGCGTGGAAGCGCCGTGCCAGACCTCCAAGGGCGAGAAGGCGTGCACATGCATGGCCGGATCCGCACGCTTCAGCGCGCGCACGATCTCGAGATAGGTTTCCCCCGTGAAGGTCGGGTGAATGCCGCCCTGCAGGCAGACCTCCGTCGCCCCCCGCCGCCGTGCCTCGATCGAACGCTCGACGATTTCGCCGTACTCCATGAGGTAGCCCCGCTCCGCGCCCTCATGCCTGCGCGTTCCCTTCGAAAAGGCGCAGAAGGTGCAGCGATAGCTGCACATGTTCGTGTAATTGATGTTGCGATTGACGACGTAGGTGACGTAGTCGCCGTTGGTCTCTGCGCGAACCTCGTCCGCCGCTGCGCAGACCCGCCGGAAGTCGGCGCCGCGCGCATCGAACAATCGCGCCAGCGCGTCGGTTTCCAGGCCGTCGGCGCCATGCTCCCTGATTTGGTCCACCAATGACGAAATCTGCGAGGCGTGCGGCGGCCGCCGTCCCGCCACCGGGGAGGGCGGCAGTTCGGCGCTGCGTCCGCTGCGCCAGCCGTCTTCGCGGCCGAGCGAACGGCCGTCGCTCAGCTCGAGGACCGACCGCCGCATGGAAGCGTCGAGCCATGTCGAGGACTTCACCGCAAATTCCGGATAGATGGCGAGCCGTTCGGCCAGGGTCTTGCCGGCGGCCGCGGTTTGCGCGCGCAATTCCTCCACGTGCGGCCAGGGCGCTTCCGGATTGACGAAGTCCGGCGTCAGCGGCGACACGCCGCCCCAGTCGTTGATGCCCGCCTCGATGAGAGCGGCCAACGGCGCAGGGCTCAGGTTCGGCGGCGCTTGGATGTTCATGCGGGGCCCGAACAGAATGCGCGCCGCTGAAATGGTCCACAGGAGTTCCTCCGCACCGGGTGCCGGCGCGTTCTCCATGCGGGTGCCGGGCTTCGGCAGGAAATTCTGGACGATGATTTCCTGGATGTGCCCGTGGCGCTCGTGCAGTTCGCGTATCGCCAGCAGCGCATCGATGCGCTCGTCCCGGGTCTCGCCGATGCCGATCAGGATTCCGCTGGTGAAGGGGATCTTTTGCCGGCCCGCTTCGTCGATCATCGCCAGACGTACGGCGGGCCACTTGTCGGGCGACCCATGGTGCGGGCCGCCCTTGCGGCACAGGCGCTCGGCGGCGCTTTCGAGCATCAGGCCCATGGACGCGCACACCGGGCGCAGCATCGCGATCTCGGCTGCGGTCATGCAGCCGGCATTGATGTGCGGCAGCAGTCCCGTGCGGTCCCGAACCGCGGCGGCGACGTGCGCCAGATAGTGGAGCGTGCCCTCGAAACCGTGACCGGCGAGCCAGTCGCGCGCGACCCGGTATCTCGACTCCGGCCGGTCTCCCAAGGTAAACAAGGCTTCCTTGCACCCCGATGCCGCGCCCTCGCCCGCCACCGCCAGCACCTCGTCCAGCGACATGTAAGGGCTGTGCAGACCTCGCGGCGCCTTCGCGAAGGTGCAGTAATGGCAGGAATCCCGGCACAGATGGGTCAGCGGCAGAAAAACCTTGCGGGAATAGGTCACCAGCGGGCCATGCGCCTGATCTCGCAGCGACGCGGCACGCGCCCCCAGGGCGGCCGCCGGGCACAGCGCGAGAGATCGAGAATCGCACTCAGCCGGCGCCGATGCATAGGACGGCGGCGCCTCGCTCACCAGGCGCGCGAGCGCGTCGCGCGGTTCGGACGCGATCATCGTCAGGGCCAGGGCTCGCAGATCCGCGGGGGAATCGATGTCGAACGCCACCTGCGCCGAGGTCAGTTCGAAGGCCCGGCCGGATGCCCCACGCAGGTGCGATGTAAAACTGTCGGGACCGAACGCCGGCTGGAAACCGTCGGCGGGATTGAGAATGACCATGTTGGTCCCGGTACCCTCCTTGCAGCGCACGAGTCCGATTGCATGCGCACCGTGCCGACGCCGCATCCGCTCATACTGGCGCAAGACGCGCACGACGCCGCCCGCGGACAACGTCGCGAGGTCCGACGGCAGCAGCACGCAAGTATCGGCGGCGCGCTCTGCAACGGCAGCCAGCCCCAGCACGCAGGCGTCGTTGAGCGCAATGCCGCCGTCGTCGATCACCACGGCGCCCCGCTCGCGGGCTGCCGCGCCGACCTTCGGGTCCGGCGTAACGGCCACCACGCCGTCGAAGAGCCCCGACGCCGCGAGAATGTCCAATGTTCGACAGGTCAGGAGGAATGCAAATTCCTCGCGGCGTGGACCCAGGATCGGCGCCAGCCGCAGCTTGGCGCAGTCCAGCCGCTTGATCGGCACCACCGCCCAAATTTTTGCGTCCTCCGTCTCGCGCACGCCGAACTCCCCTTCTGCTCGGCGGCCATACTATCATTCGTGCTGCGAAACCCCGGCGTGCATGCCGTTGCCAGCAGGCCCCACTCGATGACCCCGGCGTCCTCACTGCGAATTCTGCCCATCCAGGGCATTCCCGAGGTCGGCGCGGGCGACGATTTGGCCGCCCTCATCCACAGCGCGGCTGCCGCGGCCCAGCTGATGTTTCATGCGGCCGATGTGCTGGTGGTCGCGCAGAAAATCGTCTCCAAGGCCGAAGGCCGGATGGTCCGGCTGGGCGACGTCGAACCCGGCCCCCGGGCCCGGGAACTCGCTTCCGTATGCCGCAAGGACGCGCGCTTGGTCGAATTGGTGCTGCGCGAGTCGACCGCCGTCGTGCGCTGCAGCCGCGACGTGCTCATCGTCCAGCACCGGCTGGGCTTCACCGTGGCCAATGCGGGAATCGATCAATCGAATGTCATGGAGGGCGATGAGCATGCGCTGCTGCTGCCGGCGGATCCTGACCGATCGGCCGAGGCCTTGCGCGCGTCGTTGTCGCGCAGGAGCGGCGTTGCCGTCGGCGTCGTCATCAACGACAGCTTTGGCCGCCCCTGGCGCCGGGGCACCTGCGGCGTGGCCATCGGCTGCGCGGGTCTCGAGGCATTGGTCGACCTGCGGGGGCGGCCCGACCGATTCGGCAGACGTCTGCGCACCAGCGAGGTGGCCACCGGGGACGAAATCGCCGCCGCTGCCTCGCTGTTGATGGGTCAGGCGGCGGAAGGAATACCGGCCGTCATCCTCCGGGGACTGCCGCCCGTCGAAGGCGCCGGATCCGCAGCCGACCTGATCCGCCCGGCTGCTGAAAATCTCTTTCCCTAGCCGAATTTGCGCCCTAGCCGAATTTGCGCCCTAGCCGAACTTGCGGCGCAGGCGCGGCGCCACCTGTTGCGTGAACAACCGCAGAAACCGCGCTTGATCCGGGCCGGGGGCATGGAAAACCAGGTGATCGAACCCGAGGCTCACGTAGGCGCCGATCCTCTCCACCATCTCCTCGGGATCGTCGCTCACGATCCAGCGGGAGGCGGTCCGCTCGACCGGGAGCGCATCGGCGAGTTTTTCGAGCTCCATGGGGTCCTCGACGTTGGCCTTCTCTTCGGCAGTCAAACCCAGGGCGCCCCAGAAGTGCGTATCCTCGAGCGCCCGCTCGCGATCCGAATCGTAGGACACCTTCATCTCGATCATGCGCTCGAAGGGACGCTCGGGAAGCGCCGAAGCGAGCAATCCGGCCTGCACGTTCGGCAACAACGTGTCGGTATAGAGCTCCCGGTTCTTGCCGCTGGTGCAGATGAATCCATTGCCTTCCAACCCGGCCAGCTTGGCGATGAAGGGCCCCGCCCCGGCGATGAATAGGGGAACGGCATCCTTGGGTTTATCGTAGATCGTCGCCTTGCTGGTCCGGTAGAATTGCCCGTCGAAGCTGACGCGATCTTCGCTCCATAACAGGCGAATCAGGTGCAAGGCCTCCCGGAACCGGGCGGTGCGCTCCTTTTGATCCGGCCAGCGAACGGCGGTTGCGGGCACTTCGTTGATCGACTCGCCGGTGCCGAGACCGAGCACCACCCGCCGCGGAAAGAGTTCGCCCAACGTTGCAAACGCCTGGGCGACCACCGAGGGGTGATAGCGGAACGTCGGCGTCAGGACGCTCGTGCCCAGGGTGATTCGGTTCGTGCGCGCGCCGAGCGCCCCCAGCCAGGCCAGCGAGAAGGGGGCGTGCCCGCCCGTGTGCCGCCACGGTTGAAAATGATCGCTGATCCACACCGAGTCGAGCCCGGTGCTCTCCGCCAGCACCGCGTACTCGAGGAGTTCGGTGGGCCCGAATTGCTCAGAAGATGCCTTGTAGCCGAGCTTTAGCACGCGCTCAGATTTAGCATGGTTGCGCATCCCGATTCAAATCGGCGCCGCCGCGGCGCACGATCGCTCGGCCGCACGCAGGCTGTATATAATGACAGCCGGGTTCCGGCGAGCAACGGCTTGCGCGCCATGCGCTATGATCCGCGCATGCACCCACACTTGATGCACCCCCACTTGTCGGTGCGGCACCTGGGGCGCCTGCTCGGCCTCGTCATTCTCGTGGTGGCCTTCCCGGCGTGGCTGGGCTACAAGCACTGGCTACGAACGACGACGGAGGCGAGAGAAAGGGAGGAGCGCGATCGTTTGTGATGCGCCGCGCGTCCCGGCCCTCAATGCGCCGCGCCGCCGCGACCGCCGGCGAACGGCGGCTTCGCGAGCCAGATCAGCGGGATCAACATGAAGAACATGCACCCGAGCACCCGGAACACGTCGTTGACGGCAAGGGTGGATGCCTGGCCCTCGATGAGACGATCGACGTATTGGAACGCCCCGTTCCCCGCGATCCCCTGCGCTCCGAGATCCGCCTGATACCGGACCCAGCCCGGGGCCGAATCCCGCACGTGCTCGGTCAGGATCGCATGATGGAAGTCGGTCCGGCGATTCCATATCCATACCGATATCGCAGTCGCGAAGCTTCCGGACATGGTGCGCGCGAAATTGCTGAGGCCCGATGCCGAGGCGAGTTCGCTCGGCGGAAGTCCCGACAACACGATCTGATTCAGCGGCAGGAAGAAGAGCGTGATGCCGAGACCCTGGAAGAATCGCGGCGCGGCGAATTGCCCGAAGGCGGCCGTCGCGTCGAGAGTCGACGTCCACAATACCGCGATTCCGAACACGCAGAACGCAATGTTGGTCGCCAGGCGCAGGTTCAATCGCTGCATGTTTCGCCCCACGATGGGCGCCACGAAAATCGCCAGCACGCCCACGGGAGCGACCGCGAGGCCCGCCCATGTGGCCGTATAGCCCACCGTGGTCTGCAGCCACAACGGGAACACCACGTTCGTCGCCGTCATGCCGAAGTACCCCACGAAGATCACCGCCGTGCCGACGCCGAAATTTCGCCGCCCGAACAGACGCAGGTCCACTACCGGATGCCGGTCCGTCAACTCCCATCCCACCAGGAAGGTGAGGCTCACCAGGGACGCCACGGCCGCAGCCACGATCGTCGGCGAGTTGAACCAGTCCTTTTCATTGCCGTTGTCCAGCATGAACTGCAGGCAACCCACGCCGACGACGAGCAACGCCAGGCCCACGGCGTCGATGGGTTGCCTGACCTTTTTCGACTCGCGGTGCCGCAACAGCATCCAGCTGGCGCCGGCCGACACCGCCCCCACCGGCAGATTGATGTAGAACAGCCAGGGCCAGGACAGGTTGTCCGTGATCCAACCGCCGATGATCGGGCCGAATATCGGGGCGATGATGAGCACCATGGCCCACAGCGCAATGGCCATGCCGCGCCGCTCGATGGGGTAGTTGCGCAGCAGAATGGCCTGCGCCACGGACATCATCGGGCCGGAGACGAACCCCTGGATGAGCCGCGCCGCGACCAGCATGTTCATGCTCGTCGCCAGCCCGCAAAGCGCGGAGAACAGCATGAACAGGCAGATCGAGGTGACGAAGGTCCGCACCTCGCCGAAGCGCCGGCCGATCCAGCCCGTCAGCGGCTGCATGACCGCGGCGGCGAGCATGTACGAGCTGATGGCCCATGTGCCTTCGGAGTTGCTGACCCCGAGGCTCCCCGATATGGACGGCACCGACACGTTGACGATGGTCATGTCGAGAATCTCCATGAACGAGGAGATCGCGATGGCGACCGTCATCCAGAAGAGCCGGCCGCCGCGCAAAGGCGGGTATTCGTGGTCTGCGGCCTCGGGCTTCTCAGCCATGCTCGGCGGCAGCCCCTAATCTTGGGCGCCGAGATTGCGGCGAACGACCGCGAGCGCCTCCGCGTTGGCCTTGTCGAGATCCTGCGTATACACCTGGGTGTCGCCCACCGGTTGATCGGCCGAAACGCCGGACAGCACCGGTCCGCTGCGGTTCGTCGTGTCCACCGTGACCGTGGTGGACAAGCCGATGCGCAGCGGGGACTTCGCGAGATCGGCCTCGTCGATCGCGATCCGGACCGGCACGCGCTGCACCACCTTGATCCAATTGCCCGATGCGTTCTGGGCGGGCAGCAGCGCAAACGCCGCGCCCGTGCCGGCGGAAATGCCCTGCACCTTGGCGTGATAGACGTGGGAGCCGCCGTACAGATCGCTGCGCACCTCGGCCCTCTGCCCGATGCGCACGTTGCGCAGCTGCACCTCCTTGAAGTTCGCGTCCACCCACAGGGAGTTCAGCGGCACCACCGTCAGGAGCGCCTGTCCCGCCTGGACGTGCTGTCCCAGCTGCACGCTGCGTTCGGCCACATAGCCGCCGACGGGGGCGACCACGGCGTTGCGGCGGGTCGCGATCCAGGCGTCGCGATAGGCGGCCTCCGCCTCGAGCACGGCCGGATTCTGTTCCACGTCCGTGCCGTCGACCAGCGCGTGGGATGCGCTCGCCTGGCGCACCGCCTGGGTCAAAGCGGCGCGCGCGAGTTCGACCGTTTCCCGGGCATGACGCACCTCCTCGGGCGCAATGGCCCCCGCGGCAATCAAGGGCTCCCGCTTGCTCAGGTCGGCTGCGGCGCGCGCCAGTTCCAGGCGCCGCGACTCGATGGCCGCATCGTATTCACCGGCCGTCAGCTTCTGCTGGCGAACCTCGCGCACCGTGCGCCCGAGGGCGCTTGCAGTGCGCGCGAGCGCCGTCTGCGCATCGATGGGATCCAGGCGAACGAGCACCTGCCCGGCCGTGACCAGCTGCGTGTCGTCGGTGAGCACGGCGACGACCGTCCCCGAAACCTGCGCCGAGATCACCACCTTGTTGCCGTTCACGTACGCATCGTCCGTGCGCTCGCGCTCCGAGAGAACGAAGAACCACAGCAACGCCCACAGCACGCCGAGGGCGATGAAGATCACCGCGATGATCCCCAGCACCTTGCGGCGCCGCGCATTCGGCGCGGGTTGCGCGGTTTCGGCGGTTGCGTTCATCGTTTCCTGCCATCCTCTTGGTATCCGCCGCCCAGGGCCCGTTGCAATCCGATATCCGACGACAGCGCCGCCGCATCCAGCTGCAGAAGGGCGTCACGCTGATCCATCCAGGATTCGGTTGCCGCGAGTTCCGCCCGCTGATCCGTCACCCCCTGCGCGACGCGCGCCGCGGCGGTTGCCCTCAGGCGCTCCGCGGCTTGCACCTCGATCTGCCGCTGCGCGCGTTGCGCGGCGATCTGCGCGCGCGACGTCGCCTGCACTGCGACATCCCGCGCCGCGCCGACCAAGGTGTCGCGATAGGCCGCCACAGCGGCGTCCAGCATCGCCTGAGAAGCGCCGTAGCGCGCCTTCAACCGCCCGGAATCGAAGATCGGGAGATGAATGGCCGCGCCGAAATCGGGCACGCGGCTGTCGTACATGAGAATCTTTCCAAGGTCCCGGCTCTGCAGGCCGATCAGCGCGTTGATGCTGACGTCCGGGTAGAACTCGGCGCGCGCCTCGTCCTGGCTCCTCTCCGCAGCCTCAACCCGCCAGCGGCTCGCCGTCAGGTCGGCCCGCCGCGCGATCAAATCGAGCTTGACCTGGTTCGGCAGCCCGGTACCGATCGCGGGCAGCGGCTTCGGCGACATGGCCGGCAGCTCGTCGGGAGAACGCCCCACCAGAGCCGCCAACATGACGATGCGCAGCTTCGCGGAGCCCTCGAGTTCGGCGATCCGCCCGCGCACGGCCGCGAGACCCGCGGCGGTCCGGTTGGCCTCATCCGCGGCATCGAGCTCCGCATGGATCCGCGCCACCGTGATGCCGTCCTCGCGCAGGATGGTCGCCTCGTGTTCGCGCGCCAGTTGCAGGCGGCTCTGGTCCGCCTGCCAGCCGAAATAGGCATCGGCCACGGAACTCGCGAGCATCAATCCCGCCGCGGTCCTGTCGGCGCGCGCCGCGTGCGCTTCGTCGATGGCCGATTGCACGGCGTCCTTCTGCTTGCCCCACCAATCGAAGGTGTAGCTCGCCTGCAGGCCGAGGTCGTATTGGTCATACCAATGGAAACCGAGCAGTTCCGGCGGAAACAGCCCATTGTCGCTGAGACGCTGCCTCGAGGCGTCGCCCTCGGCTTCCACGTGCGCGCCGCTCTCGGCGCCCGCGATCCGCACGGCCTGCCGGGCGCTGTCGAATCGCGCGTGCGCCGTTGCCAGCGTCGGCGACGAGGCCAAGGCCATGTCGACCAGGCGGTCGAGATCGGCATCGGCGTAATGTTTCCACCAGTCGCTCGCGGGCCAGGCGCCGCCATCGTCCGGCAAGCCGCTCAAGGGCGCTTCGCCGGGCAATGTCGCGGCCGGGGGCTTCGGCGGCAGCCCGGCGCAGCCGGCCACGCAAGCCGCCAGTATCGCGGCCAGGGCCCGTGCCTGCCTCACTTCGCGGGCTCCTCGCCGGGCGCCGCTGCCGCATCCGCCAGCGCCGCGCTGATCCGCTTGAGCTGATCGATGAGCCGCTGCTGATCGTCAGCGGAGAAATCCTTGAGAACGTCCCGCAACCCTCGATGCAACGAGGGCAGGAACCGGTGCACCAGGTCCATGCCCTGCGGCGTGATTCGCAGCACCAGCTTGCGCCGGTCCTGAAGGCTCGCCACGCGCGTGATCAAGGCACGCGCGACCAGGGCATCGGTGATCCTCGTCATGTTCGCCGGGCTTTGGGAAGTGCACGAACAGAGATCGGAGGGATGCGCGACGCCGTCGGGTTGGGAGAACAGCATGCCCAGCACGCGGAACTCCGTTTCATTCAGTCCCAGGGGCCGGATGCGATCTTCGAGCATGGTGGCCAAGCCCCGACCGACGTGCTGAAGGAGCCGGCTGAGCATGACGCTGGACACCGGGAAGTCCGGCATGCGTTCGCGCAGCCGTTTCAGGTTGGCCTCCATCCGTTCGATCTCGAGCGACATAATAATCGTTTGACCACTAACCATTCAGTGGACAACAGTTTATCAAAGGAATATAACTTCCGTAACTACTATTGAGTTAAAAAACCACACCTGGCATTTTATGGGGGTGAACAACTCAGGGATGCCAAATCGGAGAGCCCTCGGGTCAGAGGCCCGAGCGGCACTTGTGCGCCCGGGGATGAATCCTGCAATGACCTGCCCATCGACCTCGAACATTGTTTCCAATCCTATGAAATCGATATCCCTGTGGTCGGCTTTGCTGCTCTCGGCCTGCGCGGTGGGGCCGAACTACAAGCCGCCCGCCGCTCCGCAGACGCCGGGATATGCCGCCCCCGCGGCTGCGTCTCCGACCGCCTCGGCGCCCACGCCGGGGGGCGAGGCGCAGCGCTTCGCCGATGGGCGCGACATCCCCGGCGAATGGTGGACCTTGTTCCAATCGCCGCAGCTCAACCAGCTCATCGAGCGCGGCCTCGCCAACAATCCGACCATCGATGCGGCCCAAGCGGCGCTTCGGCAGGCCAACGAAGCCATGGCCGCACAGCGCGGCGCCTTCTATCCCAGCGTCTCCGGCCAATACCAGGCCCAGCGCGCCAAGGAGTCCGGCGCCGAGCTGGGTCAGCCTCAACTCGGCTCCATCCTGTACACGCTCAACACCGCAACCGTGAACGTGAGCTATACGCTGGATGCCTTCGGCGGGATCCGCCGGCAGGTCGAAGCGCTGCAGGCCCAAGCGGAGTACCAGCGGTTTGCGCTCGAGGCGAGCTATCTCACTCTCACGGCCAACATCGTCACCGCGGCGGTCGGCGAAGCGTCGTTGCGTGCCGAGATTGCCGCCACCGAAGACATCGTGCGCCTGGAGCGGGCCGAACTCGACATCACGCGCCGCCGCGTGAGCGCCGGCGGGGCCTCGCAGGCGGACGTGCTGCAGCAGCAGGCGGTCTTGGACGCCACGCTCGCCGGGTTGCCCGCATTGCGCAGCCAGCTCGCCCAGGAACGCAATCTGCTGGCTGCCTACGTCGGCGAGTATCCGGCCGACTACGCCGGCGCGGCGTTCACGCTCGATTCATTGCAACTCCCGGTCGACTTGCCGTTGAGCTTGCCGTCGAAGCTGGTCGAGCAGCGCCCGGATATCCAGGAATACGCGGCGCTGCTGCACCAGGCCACCGCGCAAATCGGCGTCGCCACGGCGAATCTGCTGCCGCAGTTGACCCTGAGCGGCAGCTACGGCGGGGCGGCGTCCCGGTTCTCCGACGTCTTCTCTCCCTCCTCCGTGGTGTGGAGCCTGATCGGCGGCGTCACCCAGCCGCTGTTCAAGGGCGGCCAATTGACCCATCAGCGCCGTGCGGCGGTGGCCGCCGCGCAGCAAGCGGCGGCCAATTATCGGAGCACGGTCATCACCGCCTTTCAAAACGTCTCCGACACGCTGTACGCGCTGCAGGCGGATGCGGACACGCTCGCGGCGCAAAGCGAGGCGCTGGGCACGGCGGACGGCGCCCTGAAGCTGGTCCAGGCGCAATACAAGAGCGGCGGCGCCAGCAACCTCCAGGTGCTGACCTCGGAACAGGCCTATCAAAACGCCGTCATCGCGCTCGTCAAAGCGCGCGCGCAACGCCTGGCGGACACGGCGGCGCTGTTTCAAGCACTGGGCGGCGGTTGGTGGAACCGCACCGACCTGGCCGAATCAACCGACTGCTGCAAGGGATCCAAATAAGTGAACGTCATGGACAACCGAATCGAAGCGGATGGCGCAATGAGTTCGAAGCCGCCTGCGATGACCAAGGCGATGGTGATCGTGCTGCTGGCGGTGGCCGTCATCATCGGCGGCATTTTCGGGTGGCAGCGATTCGTCGGCAAGATGATCAGCAAATCCATCGGCGGCCAGGCGAGCATCCCGCAGAAGGTGTCGACCATCGTCGCCGCTGCGTCCGCCTGGCAATCGCGCACCCAGGCACTGGGCACCGTTCGCGCCGTCCGCGGGGCCGATCTGGCCGCGCAGGCCTCGGGCGTGGTGGACGCCATCCACATCGAGTCGGGCACGAAGGTCGGCGCCGGGGCCGTGCTGCTGACGTTGAAGCCGAATGACGACCCGGCGAAGCTCGCCCAGCTGCGGGCCGTGGCCGAGCTCGCGGCGGTCACCCTGAAGCGGGATCAGGAGCAATTGGCCGCGGAGGCCGTCAGCCAGGCCACGGTGGACGCCGACAGCGCGAACCTGAAGTCGGCGCGCGCGCAGGTGGCGGCGCAGGAGGCGCTCATCGAGGAGAAGACCGTGCGCGCGCCGTTCGCGGGGACTCTGGGCGTTCGCCAGGTCGATGAAGGCCAATATCTCGCCGCGGGGACCACGGTGGTCACGCTGCAGGCGCTCGACCCCGTCTACATCGACTTCTACGTGCCGCAGCAGGCATTGAGCCACCTGAAGGTGGGCCAGACGGTGGGCGCCGCGGTCGATGCCTATCCCCAGACCGCCTTTCCGGGCACGATCACCTCGATCAATTCGAAGGTGGACTCGTCGAGCCGCAACGTTCAGGTCCGCGGCTCCTTCAGCAACGCGGACGGCCGCCTCGTGCCCGGCATGTACGCGAACGTCGAGATCGACAACGGCAGCGCCGCCTCCTTCATCACGCTGCCCGCATCGGCCATCGTCTACAATCCGTATGGCGACACCGTGTACGTCGTACAGCGCACCGGGCCCGACAAGGCTCACCCGTCGCTCACCGTCCAGCAGCGCTTCGTGAAGCTCGGCGACACGCGCGGGGATCAGGTGGCGGTGGCCGACGGCCTCACCGCGGGCGATGAAGTGGTCACGGCCGGACAGATGAAGCTGCACAACGGCACCCCGATCGCCGTCAGCAACCAGGTGGTTCCGAGCAACGACCAGAATCCGTCGCCGCCGAACGAATAATCCGGGAACCCCAAGTGAACTTCACCGATATCTTCATCCGCCGGCCCGTGCTCGCGAGCGTCGTGAGCCTCGCCATTCTGGTCGTGGGCCTGCGATCCTTCAGCTCGCTGCAGGTGCTGGCCTATCCGAAGACGGAAAACGGCATCGTGACGATCAGCACGTCGTTTCCCGGCGCCGACCCGGATTCGATCGCGGGATTCATCACGACGCCCATAGAGGCGGCCGTGGCGCAAAGCAACGGCATCGACTACATGACCTCGACCAGCCAGAGCAGCATCAGCACCATCACGGTGAACCTGCGGCAGAACTACGACACGTCCAAGGCCGCGGCGGAGATCAACATCAAGGTGAATTCGGTGCTGAACCAGCTCCCCACGGGATCGCAGCTGCCGACGATCACCGTGAAGGTCGGCCAGACCACCGACGCCATGTATATGGGATTCTCGAGCGGCGCCCTGGAACGCAATCAGATCACGGACTACATCCAGCGCGTGGTGCAGCCCAAATTGCAGGCCGTGCCGGGCGTGCAGACGGCCGAGATCCTCGGCGGCCAGTATTTTTCGCTGCGCGCGTGGCTGGATCCGAAGAGGCTCGGGGCTTACGGAATGACGGCGGCCGACGTGGCGACGGCCCTGGCCGCCAATGACTTCATCGCGGCGGTCGGCAACACCAAGGGACAGATGGTGCAGGTGACCTTGACCGCCACCACCAGCCTGCACACGCTCAAGGAATTTCGCGATTTGATCGTCAAGCAGGTCGACGGGGCAAACATCCGATTGAGCGACGTCGCAACCGTGTCGCTCGGCGCGGATTCCTACGAGGCGCGCGTCGCCTTCGACGGCAATCCCGGCGTCTTCATCGGCATCCAGGTGGCGCCCAGCGCCAATCTGCTGACGGTGATCAATGGGGTCAAGGCGGTGTTCCCGCAGATCAAGGCCCAGCTGCCGAACGGCTTGAACGGCACCATCGTCTACGACTCGACCGATTTCGTGAACAGCTCCATTCACGAGGTGGCGAGGACGCTGGTGGAGGCATTGATCATCGTCATGGCCGTCATATTCGCCTTCCTCGGATCGCCCCGTTCGGTGCTGATTCCGATCGTGGCCATTCCGCTGTCGCTCATCGGAACGCTGGCCGCCATGCTGGCGCTGGGCTTCTCGATCAACCTTCTGACGCTGCTCGCGCTCGTCCTGGCGATCGGGCTCGTGGTGGACGACGCCATCATCGTGGTGGAGAACGTGAACCGCCATCTCGAGGGCGGCATGCGCGCCACGGAGGCAGCGAGCGTGGCCGCACACGAACTGGCCGGCCCGATCGTCGCCATGACCGTAGTACTGCTCGCCGTCTTCATCCCGATCGGATTTCAAGGCGGCCTCACGGGCGCCCTGTTCGTGGAATTCGCGTTCACGCTGGCGGCCGCGGTCACGGTGTCCGCCGTCATTGCCCTGACCCTCTCGCCGATGATGTGCTCGCGGCTGCTTAAGGCCCACCGCCCCGATGCGCACGACTGGGAATCGCGGCTGGTGAGATTCATCGACAGCCGCTTCGACAAGATCCTGCACGCCTACCAGCGCAGGCTCGGGGCCAGCCTGAACTACACGCCGGTCACCGCCGTCTTCGTTCTGTTGATCCTGGGCAGCATTTACTTCATGTATTCGACGTCGAAGGCGGAACTCGCTCCTCAGGAGGACCAGGGCTTCGTGATCGCGCAGGCCGTTTCGGCGCCCGACGCGACCCTGCAGGGGAAGTCCATCTACGACCAGCAGGCCTTCGAGATCGCCTCGACCGTCACGCATCCGGACCACATCTTTCAGATCGACGCGCCCTCACAGGTCATTATGGGGCTGGCGCTGCCGCCGCGCGACAAGAGAGACCAGGGCGCCAACGAGATTCAGCAGAACCTGGCCCGCGGCCTCTCGGCGATCGTCGGCCAGAAAATCGGCGTCTTCCAGCCGCCTTCCCTGCCCGGCTCCTTCGGCTATCCGATCCAGTTCGCGATCACCACCACGGAGTCCCCGGCCCGTCTCAACGACGTCTCGCAGGAAATGCTCGCCGCGGCCGCCAAGAGCGGACTGTTCATCTTCATCGACACGGACCTGAAATACGATCTGCCGCAATCCGTGGTCGAGATCGACCGCGACAAGGCCGCGCAGCTCGGGCTCACGATGACGCAGGTGGGCAACGCCCTGGGATCGCTGCTGGGCGGAAACTACGTGAATTACTTCAGCATGGACACGCGCTCCTACAAGGTCATTCCCCAGGTCGAGCGGCTGTCGCGGCTCAACGTGCAGCAGCTGCTCAACTATCCCGTGGCGAGCATCGGCGGGGTGCCGGTTCCCCTGTCGAGCATAGCCACGATTCGCGACATCACCGTCCCGGAAACCTTGAACCACTTCCAGCAGCTGAATTCCGCCACGCTGTCGGGAGTCATGTTCCCGGGCGTTTCCCTGGAAGACGCGTTGAAGTACCTGCAGGGCCTGGCGGCCCGAACCCTGCCGCAGGGCTACTCCATCGACTACGGCGGCCAGGGGCGGCAGTTCGTCGCCGAGTCGAGCGGCATCATGACGACCTTTGCGTTCGCCATCATCATCGTCTTCCTGGCGCTCGCAGCCCTGTTCGAGAGCTTTCGCGACCCCCTCGTGATCCTGATCTCCGTGCCCCTGTCGATCGCCGGGGCATTGATCTTCATCGCCGTCGGCGTGCACGGCGCCAGTATCAACATCTACACGGAGGTCGGGCTGGTGACCCTCATGGGCCTCATCAGCAAGCACGGCATTCTGATCGTGGAAGTCGCCAACGCCGAGCAGCGAACGGGTAAATCCAAGCGGCAGGCCATCGTGGCCGCGGCCGGAATTCGCCTGCGCCCGATATTGATGACGACGGCGGCCATGGTGCTCGGCGTCGTGCCGCTGGTGTTCGCCAGCGGCGCCGGCGCCGCCTCGCGATTCGCGATCGGCCTGGTGATAGCGGCCGGACTTTCCATCGGCACTCTGTTCACGCTCTTCGTCGTACCCGGCGTCTACGTGATGATCGGCGCCGTTCACGGCCGCGAGGAAGCCGACGACGCGCTGCCCAACCAACGCACAATTGGCTGATTAATGCAAATATTGCATTCAAACTTTAAATCAATAGGTTACTGTCATATTGTGATTTCGTTACGCAGAAGTTCCCCGTAACACCCCTATCGCACTGCGTCTCGTGGAACGCGTCAGAATATCCACAATCTTGCGTTGCCTTTTGTTCAATGTCTTGTATATTCGCGATGCAGAGGCTTGATTGACAAGGCTTCTACACACGGGACCATACCTCGAAACTACTTTAAGGTTTCAACGTTGCGATGAAGATGGGGCCAGCATGATCAGCGCTTGGGAAAGTTTGCACTTCGCAACGCTTGAATTAGTCCGTTCGACGCCAATAAAACAACGACTGATCGGGGCCTACCGAAAACATCTTGCCGCCATCCCCGAGGACCAACTCCCGACCGAAGTCCGCGAAGCGTATGCCAAGCTGATGGACTCGCTGCGATGCGTGCCACCGCTGCGCGGCGAAGACGCGGTGGCGGCGTCCGTGAGGAAAATGTCGAATCAGGAAGCCGACGACTGCGCGGCTCTCATCGTCGAGATCTTCGGCATCACGTGCCGGGTGCTCCTCAGCGCGGCCCGGGCCAGCGCTTCAGTGGTCCAACTGCACAGCATGGAGCGGGAACCCGGGGCGGAACGCGAGCTTGCCGATTTCGAAGTACCCGCGTTGATAGCGGCTCATTAGTCGAGTTTGAACTCGATGGTATCCCAGCGCGTCGTTTCCTGATGCCGTGCCTGGCGACGCAACGCGTCAATCAGATTCCGCTCATTCCACGCCGTGACCTCGTCCGCCATTTCCAAAATGGCCTTCGGCAGCGGCTCGGCGGACCCGAAATTCTCCATGGCGACCACCGGCCGATCGGCGGCCTTGGCAAAGGTCATTTGGAACGCCACCAGCTCGGGCGCTATGACGTACGCCGCCGGGACCACCACGACCACCTCGCACGGGGCGATTTGGCGCCTGAGCTCCTCACGCTGGCTTTCCTTGTCGATCGGCCGCTTTGCGTGCGGCAGGCTGGTGTTCGTGTAGTAAAACGTGCCCGACGCCTCCAGGTATTCGAAGACCCGCGTGTAGTCCTCGGTTTCCAGCCAAACATGGCTGACGAAGAGTCGAATCGGGTTCGAGGGGCTCGACATGGCCCTATTGTAGCGTGACGATGGTCATGCGCGAAGTGTGAGGCGTCGATACAATCGCGACCGTGCGTCTACTCATCTACAACATCCGTTATGCCACGGGCACCGGGCCCGCATTCCACCTTCCCGTCCCCGGAGCCGGATATTTGCGCTCGAGCCGCCAAGTATTGACCCAGATCACTGATTTCATCAAGTGTCAGGACCCGGATGTCGTGGGTCTGATCGAGGTGGACACCGGCAGCATTCGGACCGGCATGGTGAACCAGGCCGATTTCATCGCGCGCTCCCTCGGACATTACTCGACGTTCGAGTGCAAATATGGGGTGTCCTCGGTCAACCAGTTGATGCCGATCATCCGCAAGCAGGCCAACGCGTTCCTTGCGGCGCCTCGGGTGCGCGGCGAGCGCTTTCATTACTTCGACACCGGTATCAAGCGGCTCATCATCGAACTGGAGCTGGACGAAATCGCCATATTCCTGGTGCACCTGTCGCTCAAATTCCGACATCGCCAGTATCAGCTGCGCTATCTCTACGATCTGGTGCGCAAATCCTCAAAGCCCGTGATCGTCGCCGGCGACTTCAACACCTATTGGGGTGATCACGAGCTGTACCTCTTCATGCAGGCCGCCGGCCTGACCAACGCCAACGCTCGAGGCCTGCCCTCCTATCCGAGCAACAGCCCGCGCAAAGAGCTCGACTTCATCCTGCATAGCAGCCAGATCGAGGTGGATCGGTTCGAAATTCCGCCGGTGCGGTTTTCAGACCATTTGCCCCTGATTTGCGATTTCACCATCCACGCCCATGCAAAGGCGGCCGCATAGGGACCCGTGCGACGCCGTTCACGCCGCCTGAACGACCGAGTGGTGCTCGCGGGCCGTCCGCAGGCCGCCCGCCGCAGGCCGGCCGCCGCGGGCCGCCCCTCCGGGACATGCGTCAATGTGACCTAATACAGGGACGCACCCCCGGCGGCGTGTGATAGCATTCACGGCCAAAATCATAGGGTTGTAAACGAAGGCGCCGCTATTTCTCGATGGACGACCGACCGACCGACATCTCGATATTGAAGACGTTCTCACCCCTCGACGGGATGAAGGCTGAGAATCTGCATGCGCTCGCCCGCAAAACGCAGGTTCTCGAGATCGACGCCGGGCGCGTGCTGTTCAAGCAGGGCGACACGGACAAGCGGACTTATTACCTCGTGGCCGGCCAAGTTGAATTGCGCGCGGACGACAAGACCATCGGAATCGTGCGCTCCGGCAGTCCCGAAGCCCGCGCCGCGCTTGCGCCCGGTTTGCCGAGGAAATTCACCGCCCGCGCCCTGACCGACATCGAATACATCGTCATCGACAGCGACCTGCTCGATGTCCTTTTGACCTGGGACCAGACGGGCCAGTACGAAGTAGCCGAGTTGCGCGGCGACGGGATGGACGTCTCAGGCGACTGGATGACCACCCTCCTGCAAACCAAGGCGTTTCACCGCATCCCTCCCGCGAACATCCAGGCCATCTTCATGCGGATGCAGCGGATCAACTACCGGGCGCGCGACATCGTCATCAAGCAAGGCACCGAGGGCGACTACTTCTACGTAGTGGTAGCCGGGAAATGCCTGGTGACCCGCGAGACCCCCTTGAACAAGGAGGGCATCAAGCTGGCCGAACTCGGACCCGGCGACAGCTTCGGGGAGGAGGCCCTGATCGCCGAGGCCAAGCGCAACGCCACGGTGACCATGGCGACCGACGGCACCTTGATGCGGCTCGGCAAGGCCGATTTCCAGACGCTGCTCAACGAACCGCTGCTGCAATGGGTCGACTACGACGCCGCCCGGGAGATCGTGGCCAAGGGCGGAAAGTGGCTGGACGTGCGGCTCCCCAGCGAATTCCAGAATTTTCGCATCGACGAGGCGATCAACATCCCGCTGTACTTCATCCGCCTGAAGCTGAACGCGCTCGACAAGAAGACCCCCTACGTGGTGTGTTGCGACACGGGCCGCCGCAGCTCCGCAGCCGCCTACATCCTGAGCGAGCGTGGATTCGAGGCGTATGTCCTGAAGGGCGGCCTGGCCGCCACCGAAGCCGCCCGTTCCCGCAGAAGTTAGCGCCCGCCGGGGGTCACCCGGCGCCGGAACGCCCATCCCCTCGCGTCAACCACCGACCTCTGGTGCGGTTTCCACGGATTTCCTTGTGCCGTTCCAGGGTCAACACTCCTTCCGTGGATTTCAATAAGACAGGAAGGAGTCGCAAAATGACGAGTAAATTGCTGCCATCCGGAATGGCCCTGGCCGCTGGAGCTCTGTTGAGTGTCGGCGCTTTCGCCCAGGATATGAACGAGATCGTCGTCGAGTCCTCGCCCGCCCATGTGGAACGCGCGCCCGGCTCGGCGGGTTCGACCGTTCATTACGATCTCATCTCGGTGAAGTATGCCGTGATGTATTCCGATCTCGATTTGTCGACGAATTCAGGCGCAGTGGAATTGGAGCATCGGATCAAAGCCGCCGCCAAGAAGGGCTGTGCGGACATCGACAAGCAATATCCCCTGGCAACGCCCGCATCCAGCGACAAGCCCTGCGTGAAGACCGCCGTGGACGGCGCCATGGCGAAGGCGCACGACGCGATTGCGGCTGCGGAGGCGAAGGCCAAGAAGTAGCCATTCGCCAGCTGCGGCGCTTTCCGGTCCGGGATGGCTGGGCCGGGCGGCGTTTTCGTCCGTCCCGGCCGGGTGCTACATCGTGTGGGTGGGCTTGTCGCCGCCGAGAGCGCCCGCCAGGTAGTTCTCGATTTTCTTCTGCGTGTTGCCGCGGTCCTGGTCGCTGAATTGCACGCCGATGCCGGCCGTACGCTTGCCCTGCGCGCCCTTCGGCGTCATCCAGATGACCCGGCCGGCAACCGGCAGCTTCTCTTCCTCGCCCATGAGATTGAGGAGCATGAACACCTCGTCGCCCAGGCGGTAATTGCTGTTCGTCGGGATGAACAGACCGCCGTTGCGCACGAACGGCATGTAGGCGAGGTAGAGTGCGCTCTTGTCCTTGATCGTGAGCGTCAGCAATCCTGGCTTGTTACTTGGACTTCGCAATGAACAATTCCCAAATTACGCAACTACCCCAATGCCACTCTACCGCCGAGCAGCAAGGCCTCCAGAGCCAGCTGCTGATTGACGCCCGTCGACGCCAGACGCCGCAGGTCCCGCGCACCGTCCAATAAGTCGAATAAGGCCCGTATCTTGGGCTTAAGTAAAGCGGCAGGCAAGCGTGCACGTTCCGCAGTTTGATTTGAATTCCGGCCGCCAAGACACGCATGTACCCGCCGTGTGATCCAGTTCTCAAGCCAGGCGAGCCTGAGCCCCAAATTCGACTTGGCCCATTCCCCGGCCAGCAGCGTCACATCCACCGACCCGGCGCCGATCGCCCGCAGGCCCTCTTCCATTTCCGCGTCGAGGGCCGCGGTGGCCGCCGTGCCCAGTTCCATTGCCAGCAGCGGCGCCCCCCCGGCGAGCGCAAGCGCCGCATTCCAGCTCTGCTCGGCGGGGCCGCCCTGCGCCCGCAGCCATGCAATCGCCTCCTCCGGGGGCGGTGCCCGCAGGAGCATCTTCAGACAGCGGCTGGCGATGGTCGCGGGCAGGCGATGCGCGGGGCGTGCGATCAGTATCAGCAGGGTCCCGCCGCCGGGCTCTTCGAGCGTCTTCAAGAATGCATTGGCGCCGGCGGCATTGAGCAACTCGGCGCCCTCGATGATGCCGACCTTGTAACCGCGGCGATAGCTCTTCAGCGCCAGCGCACCGATCAAATCGCGAACCTGATCCACCTTGATCTGCTTCGCGTCCTCTTCGATGCGCACGACGTGAAAGTCCGGGTGGGTGCCGGAGCGCAGCAGCGCGCAGGCGGCGCAGGTTCCGCACGGGCGCGCCGCGGGGGAATCGCACAGCGCGAGCGCCGCCATCCAATGCGCGAGCAGCTCGGCTCCCAGGCCCGGCGCGGCCAGCAACAGGCAGGATTGCGGCAGGCGCTCCGCCTGCAGCGCGTCGCGCATCCGCTGCTGCGATTCGCGCAGCCACGGCAGCCGGTCGGCGCTCAGGGTATCCATACGCGGGACCGAAGCACGGCCGTGATTCGCGCAGCGACTTCCTCCGGCGGCGCCGCGGCATCGACGACGGCCACGCGCCGCGGCTCCGCGCGCGCCCGGCGCAGGTAGCCGTCCCGAACCCGCTGGAAGAATTCCGCGCGCTCGTTTTCGAACCGGTCGCGCGCTCTCCCGGCATCGCGCAGCCGCGACCGTTCCAGTCCGATCTCGACCGGAACATCGAGCAGCAGCGTGAGGTCCGGACGGCGTCCTTCCTGCACGAGGTCCTCCAGCAACCGGATGTCGTCATCCGGCATGCCGCGGCCGGCCCCCTGGTAGGCGTAGGTCGCATCGGTGAACCGGTCGCAGACCACCCACTTGCCCTCGCTCAACGCGGGCTCGATTCGATTCGCGAGATGCACCGCTCGCGATGCGAACATGAGCAGCAACTCGGCAACCGGCGGCATCGGCTCCTCGCGAGGCTTGAGGACCAGATCGCGGATCTTTTCGGCCAACGCGGTGCCGCCGGGCTCGCGCGTCACCAGGTGCGCAATGCCGCACCCGGCCAGGGTGCCGGCGAGCCGCGCCACCTGAGTGGTCTTGCCGACGCCCTCGATTCCCTCGACGGTCAAGAACCGCCCCGCGAGACCCGTCATCGCACGGCCTTTTGACGCTGGCGCGCCAGATATTCCGCCACGGCGGTATTGTGTTGCTCGAGGGTTGCTGAAAACACGTGGCTACCGTCGCCCTTTGCGGAAGCCACGAAGTATAGCGCGTCGGTCTTCTCCGGATGCGCCGTGGCCGAAATGGCGGCTGCGCCGGCGAGTGCGATGGGCGTGGGTGGCAGACCCGTTCGCGTGTAGGTGTTGTAGGGACCGTCGGTGCGCAGATCCACCGTCCGCAAGCCGCCGTCATAGGCATCACCCAGCCCGAAGATCACCGTGGGGTCGGCCTGCAGGCGCATGCCGATGCCCAGGCGGCGAAGGTACAGTCCGGCGATCTTGGGCAGCTCCTCGGGCAATCCGCTCTCCTTTTCGACGATCGACGCCATGATCAGCAGTTCGCCGGGACCGTGCAGCGGAATCGTCGGATCGCGGCCGGCCCACGCGGCCTCCAGCACGCGCGTCAGGGCGGCGTGCGCCTGGCGCAGCAACTCGATGTCGCTGGTGCCGCTGGGAAACCGGTAGGTTTCGGGCAGGAACTGTCCCTCGGGGTTCAGGCCCGGAAATCCGAGCCTGCCCATGAGATCCGGATTTTCCGCCGGCAGCGCGGACACGATGTCGGGATTGCGCCGGATTGCGAGCAACAGATCCGTCACCCGCCACCCGTCCACGATGGTCAGGGAGTGCAGCAGCACCTGCCCGCTCACGATCTTGTCCAGCAGCTGCCGCGGCGTCGTGCCCGGCTCGATTTCGTACTCTCCGGCCTTGACGGCGGTATCCAGGCCCTTCCAGCGGGCGTACAGAGCCCAGCTCCGCGGCCGGGCCACGACGCCCTGCGCGGCCAGGGCCGCCGCCACGCGCGTGAAACGCGAGCCCGGCAAGACCTTGAAGCGCAGCGGCGCGGCGACGTTCAGGGGCTGATCGAGACTACGCAACCCGGTCCAAGTCTCGAATCCCGCGACCGCCGACAGGACCAGGACGGCGAGGGCCAGCGTGCCGAGCAACAGGCGGCTCACTCGATCTCCAAGAACTGCTGCAGCGCATGCGCGGCTTCCATGCCCTCGAAGCCGACGCGCAAGCGGCCGTGCTGAATCATCGTCAAGGGCACGATGCCGGCCACGGCATTGGTCACGAAGGCCTCGTCCGCCGATTCGACGTCGCTCCAGCGAACGCGCCCCTCCCGTGCGCGCAATCCGGCACGAGGCGCCTGCGCCAGAACCCACCGCCGCATCACGCCGGCCACGCCGCACCGGTCCAGCATCGGCGTCATCAGGGACGACCCGCGCCTCAGGAAGAAGTTCGACATGGTCCCGCACACGATGTTGTCATCGTGGTCGCGCATCAGGCCCTCCCAAATCCTCTCGTCCTTCCATTCGCGGCGGGCGAGCACGGACTCGAGCCGGTTGAGCGTCTTCAATCCCGCCAGCCGCTCGTTGACGCCGAGCCGCATCGCGCACACCCGCGCGCGCGTAGCGTCGGGCGCCGGCTCGCGCTCCAGAGGATGAATCGAGACGATCCGCGTACCCCGCTCAGCGCCGGTGGGCCGATATCCCCGGGCGCCGATTCCCCGGGTCAGCACCAGCTTCACGACCGCTTCGGATTCCAACGCGGCGATGCGCGCGAGTTCGCCGCGCAGCTTCGCCGCCTTCGGCGCCGTCAGCCCGAGCCGCCGGCAGGCCCCGTCGAGCCGTTCCAGATGGAAATCGAGCAGACGAATGCAGCCGCGCCGCACCCTCATGGTCTCGAACACGCCGTCCCCGTAATTCAGGCCGCGATCGCGCGGGTCGACCAGCCGTCCGGTCTTGCCATCGATCCAGAATTTCAAGCGCGGGGTTCCAGCGCGCGCAGCAGCCCCAATGCCTTGGCGCGCGTTTCGGCGAGTTCCTGGGACGGGCGCGAATCCGCAACGATGCCGGCTCCCGCCCGGAAGCGGATCTTCGCGCTGGGGGGCTGCGCCTCCCCGGCACGGGCGGCCGGCGCCGGCGCGGCCGGCTCGGTCTGTGCCGTGAGCGTGCGGATCAAGATGTTGAGATCGCCGCTGCCGTCGCGGTTCAAGTACCCGAGCGAGCCCGTGTAGGCGCCGCGCCCCGCTCCCTCGAGCTCGGCGATGATCTCCATGCAGCGCACCTTGGGGCATCCGGTGATCGTTCCGCCCGGGAACAGCGCGCGGATCGCCTGGATCGGGGACAGGTCGTCCCGCAGCCGGCCGCTCACATTCGACACGATGTGGTGCACGTGGGCATAGGTTTCGAGCGCCATGTACTCATCGACGCGCACCGTGCCGCCCACGCAGACCCGTCCGATATCGTTGCGCTCCAGATCGATCAGCATGACGTGCTCGGCGCGCTCCTTCTCGTCGCTCAGCAGCGACTCGATGAGGGCCTCGTCGGCAACCGCCGACGCGCCGCGCGGCCGCGTCCCGGCAATCGGCCGCGTGGAAACGATGCCCCCGCGTATCGACAGCAGCCTCTCCGGCGACGAACTCATCACGGAAAAACCGCGATGACGCATCATGGCCGCGAACGGACTCGGATTGGTGGACCGCAATCGGGCGTACAGCGCCACCGGATCGATGGGCCGTTCGCAACGCACCTGCCACTGTCGGGACAGATTGACCTGGTACACGTCGCCCGCGGCAATGTACTCGAGCGCGCGCGTCACGGCCGTCAGGAACAGTTCCGGGTCGTCCTCCAGGACCGTGACCCCGCCGCCGGTCAGTTCGAGGGCCGATCCGTCCGCAGCCGTCCGCTGATCCGTGCCGGGCGGCCCGGCAACCGCGCGCACATGATCTTCGAAGGCGTCGAGGAGCCCCTCGTGGCCCGCCTCGGCCACCACCCAGGACTGGCCGGTGGCGCGGTCCCGGATCCATCCGGCCGGAGTGCGTATGGCCACGCCCGAGATCGAGTCCGGACTGCGGGGCAGCGCCAGACTCGGCTCGATTTCCGCAGCCAGTTCGTAACCCAGGAATAAGAGCCACCCGCCGGTGAACGGCAGCGGCGACGCGTCGGCCGGCGTGCGCAGCGCCCGAAACCAGCGCTCCAGCGCATCCAGGAAGCCTCCGGCGCCCGCGTGCGGCCCCGACAATCGGCCGTCGGCGCCGAGTTCCAGGCTCTCGCCGACGGCGATGGGCAGGATATCGAACCGATTTGCGCCCGCGGCGCCCCAAGCCGACGTGCCGCTCTCGAGCAGTCCCGGATAGGCGTCCGGAAACCGGCCGACCAGCCGCAAGGGCTCAAATTCGGCGGAAAATGAGCGAACCGTTGGTGCCACCGAAGCCGAACGAGTTGGACAGGGCGTACTCGATGCGCATCGGCCGAGCAACTTTGGGGATGTAATCGAGATCGCAACCCTCGCCGGGGTGATCGAGATTGATGGTCGGCGGGGCGACCTGATCGCGCAGCGCCAGCACGCAGAAAATGGCCTCGACGGCGCCGGCTGCGCCGAGCAGGTGGCCGGTCATCGACTTCGTGGAACTCACGGCCAGTTTGTCGGCTGCCGGGCCGAAGGCCCGGCGAATGGCCGTGGTCTCGGCACGGTCGCCGAGTTCGGTCGAGGTCGCGTGAGCGTTGACGTATTGGACCTGGTCCGGATTGATCGCCGCGTCAGTCAGCGCCTTGGACATGGCCCTGCGCGCGCCCTCGCCATCCTCGGGCGGCGCGGTCACGTGGTAGGCATCGCCGCTCATCCCGAAACCCAGGATCTCCGCATAGATTGCCGCGCCGCGCGACTTGGCCGACTCGTACTCCTCGAGCATCATGGCTCCCGCGCCGTCGCCCATCACGAATCCGTCCCGGTCCCTGTCCCACGGGCGGCTGGCGCCTTGCGGATCATGGTTGCGTTGCGACAGCGCCCGCGCCTGGGAGAATCCGCTCATGCCGGTCACGCAGGTGGCCATTTCCGAACCGCCGGCCAGCATCGCGTCGACTTCGCCGTACTGAATCATCCGCATGGCGAGACCCAACGCGTGAGTCGAGGTCGTGCAGGCGGTGGCGACCGCAAGGTTCGGCCCGGTGATCTTGAACTCGATGGACAGGTGGCCGCTCACCAGATTGATGATGCTGCCTGGAATGAAGAACGGCGACACCTTCTTCGGCGAGTGCGTCTCGAGGAACTTGTCGTAGGTCTCCTCGATGGATTCGAGGCCTCCCATGCCGGAGCCCATGAGGATGCCGATTCGCTCCGCATTGGCCGGAGTGACCGTCAAGCCCGAATCGCGCATGGCCTGGATTCCCGCGACGACGCCGTACTGCATGAAGGCGTCCATGCGGCGCGCATCCTTCGCGGTCATGTACGGATCCAGATTCAACTCGCGAATCTCACCGCCGAAGTGGGTGGGAAAGCTGCTGGCATCGAAGCGCTGCACCGGGCCGATGCCGCTGCGTCCCGCCATGATCGCCGCCCACGCCGTTGCGATGTCGTTTCCGACGGGCGAAACGATTCCCAGACCCGTGACCACGACGCGTCGCTTGCTCAACGGCAGCTCCTAAAGGGAAGGAATTCGGCTAGGGCAGCGAAGGTCTCCATCGGCACCTCGGGAACGCTGCGGCACACGGACCCCCGGCTGATTCAGGCCTTGGCCTTGTGGGAATTGATGTAGTCGATGGCTTGCTGCACCGTCGTGATCTTCTCCGCATCCTCGTCCGGAATTTCGGTCTCGAACTCCTCTTCGAGCGCCATCACCAGCTCGACCGTGTCCAGCGAGTCCGCGCCCAGATCGTCGACGAACGAGGCATCGTTGGTGACCTCTTCCTCTTTCACGCCCAATTGTTCGGCCACGATCTTCTTAACTTGCTGCTCAACAGTACTCATCGTTATGGTGTCCTTTCGGGATAGCTATAAATTCGTTCGCCGCTCGACCAAGGGCTCGCCGCCAGCCTCCGATATCGGCAGGGCGCGTATTTTATGTGAACGCGATCCCGGCGGCTACCGTGGCCGCGCATTTCGCCGCCCGGCGCCCAACCGTGCCTTGACAACGGCGGCGTTTTGGGGGCCGCAAGGAGCCCCGTCCCCGGGCGATTTCGTGGCTTTTGCAAGGGCTCAGGCCATGTACATGCCGCCGTTGACGTGCAGCGTCTCCCCCGTGATGTACGAGGCCTCGGCGGACGCCAGGAACGCCACCGCCGCGGCGATGTCCGCGGGCAATCCCAACCGGGCGAGGGGGATTTGGGCCTGCAGAGAGGCGCGCTGCGACTCGTTGAGCGCCCGGGTCATGTCCGTGTCGATGAAACCCGGCGCCACGACGTTCGCGGTGATGCCGCGCGAGCCCACCTCGCGCGCCAGCGACTTGGTGAATCCGATCATCCCCGCCTTCGCCGCGGCGTAATTGGCCTGACCGGCATTGCCCGTCGCGGCCACCACCGAGGCGATGCTGATGATCCGGCCTTGGCGGGCCTTCATCATGCCGCGAAGCACCGCCTTCGACAGCCGGAACACCGCTGCGAGGTTGGTCTGCAGCACGGCGTCCCAATCCTCCTGCTTCATCCTCACGAGCAGCATGTCGCGCGTGATGCCCGCGTTGTTGCAGAGAATTCCGACGGCGCCGTCCCTTGCCTCGATGTCGGCCAGCACCGCATCGACCGACTCCTGGTTGGTCACGTCGAGCACCGCACCCCGGCCGCCGGCAGCCTCGAGATTGTCGGTGACGCGCGCCGCGCCCTCGCTGGTGGTCGCCGTGCCGATGACACGCGCCCCGTCGGCCGCCAGGCGCGCCGCAATGGCGGCCCCGATGCCGCGCGATGCGCCCGTCACCAAGGCCACTTGTCCGTTCAACATGATGGGTATCCTTCCGGTCAATTCTTGGCCGCCAGCGCCAGCGCCTCGTCGAAGGCGGGGGGATCTTCGAGCGCCGACATTTTCAGGTCGCGGTTCTTGTCGATCCGCCGGTTCAATGCCGTCAGAACCTTGCCGGGACCGCATTCCAGGATCTGGGTCGCGCCGGCGGCGATCATCGTGCGCACCGTCGCGGCCCAGTAGACGGGCGTATGCAGCTGCTTGACCAGGCCGGCCCGGATCTCGTCGGGGCGGCTGTGCACCTTGACGTCGACGCCGTAGACCGCAATTGCGGCGGCCGCGGCCACCGGTGTCGAGACCAGGCGGTCCCGCAATTTCTCCGCGGCCGGGAGCATCAGGGAGCTGTGCGCCGGCACGCTCACCGCCAGCCGCATCGCCTTGCGGGCGCCTCGGGCCGTGACCGCCTGGATGGCGAGATCGACGGCCGCGCTCGTTCCTGCGATCACCACCTGGCCGGGCGCATTGAAATTGACGGCCTCGACCACGCCCCTCTCGGCGGCCTCGGCACAGGCCGCCTCGACGTCCAGATCCTCCAATCCGAGAATCGCCGCCATGGCTCCGAGCCCCTGGGGCACCGCGCTCTGCATGGCCTCCGCGCGGAACCTCACCAGGTCGACGGCGGCCCTGAAATCCAGGCACCCCGCCGCCACCAGGGCCGTGAATTCGCCCAGGCTATGCCCGGCCATCATGGCGGGAACGGCGCCGCCACGCTCCCGCCACAGGCGGTAGGTGGCCACGCCGGCGGTCAACATGGCCGGCTGGGTGCACTCGGTGGCGTTCAGCGCCTCGGCCGGACCCTCCTGGCAGCGTGTCCACAGGTCGTAGCCCAGGACGCTCGAGGCCTCGGCAAAGGTGGCTTGGATGACCGGCGAGCTCCGGGCGAGCGCCTGCATCATGCCGACGGACTGGGACCCCTGTCCGGGGAAAGTGAAGGCAAGTGACATGAATCTTCGGACCCCCGGGAGCCTGTCTGACTAATCTACCTGAGCCGCGTTGATTAGTCAGACAGGCTCCTAAGCGCTGGAACGGTGGCGGATTATAGCGGTACGCCAGGAGAGCGCAGCCCCTGCCGCAAATCCGGCGATGGCGCCGTACAGGTGCGCATCGACGACCACCAGAGGGGGCTCCGGAAAGCCCAGTTGCTCGTAGGTGAGCTTGGCGCCGACCGCCGCCAGCAAGATCCAGCGGTCCCAGGCCTTCGTCGCCAGATGCTTGGCGGTTCCGGCCGCCACGACCGCATGCAGCACGCCGGATGCCCCCACGTACCATTCGACACGCGGGCTCAGCCACCACAGTCCCGTGCTGATGCCCAAGGCGCCCGCGAACACGATGACGGCCCATTCGATCGCATCGTAGTCGGCTGCGAACAGCGACCACATCAGGATCAATCCCAGGACGTTCAAGGTGAGGTGATGGGCATCCAAGTGGACCAGATGAGCGGTGAGCAACCGCCACCAGCCGCCGGCCGCAATGCCGCCCCGATCGTAGCGCAGCAAGGCGCTCGCCTCGTCGCCGAGCCCGAGCACGGCGCCGAGCACGGCCACGATCAGGAGCAACCAAATCCATCGGCCGTGGTCCAACTGCAGCGCAGCGCCCAGGCGCCCGAGGCGCCCGGCACTCTCAGCGAGCATGGCCGCCCCTACGAGGCATCGGGATCGCCCAATTTGGTATCATTGACAGAATTTTCGAGGTCATCATGCGCAATCGGCAAAGCGGCTTTACCCTCATCGAGATCATGGTCGTGGTCGTCATTCTGGCAGTGCTCGGCGCGCTCGTGGTGCCCCAAATTCTGTCGAAGGTCGATCAGGCGCGGGTTACCGCCGCGAAGACCGACATACGCACCATATCCGGGGCGCTGGAATCATACCGCCTGGACAACTTCAAATACCCGACCACGGAACAGGGCCTGCCGGCGCTGGTCAAGCAACCCGCGGATCCCACGATCACCAACTATGCGCCGGGGGGCTACTTGAAGTCGGTGCCGAAGGATCCGTGGGGCAATCCCTACCTCTACGCGACCCCGGGCGCCGACGGACGGGATTACGACATCACCAGCTATGGCCGAGACGGCAAACCCGGCGGCGAGGGGCCGGACGCCGACATCAGCACCAGCACCATCGATCAGCGCTGATCGGCCCGTCGGCGGGCGCCGTTACATGCGCATCAAGCGCCCCGCGGACACGGGCTTCACCCTGATCGAGATTCTCGTGGTCGTGTTCATCATGGCCGTGGTCATCTCCATCGCGGTCCTGTCCATCGGCACTTCCGGCCGCGACGCGCAGCTGGACGAGGAGACGCGCCGCATCGAGGGATTGCTCGGGATGCTGCACGAGCGGGCCGTGCTGGAGGGCCGCGATTTCGGCCTGCGCGTGGAGCCCACGGCGTACGAGTTCCTGGTGTACGTGCCCGCTCGCGACCGCTGGGAGAGAATGAGCCAGGAGCACGAATTCCGGCATCGGGAGCTGCCCAAGGGCGTGACCTTCCAGTTGCAGCTCGACGCGCACACGGTGGTGCTGAAGCCGGTGGATCAGAACCTCTCGACCGACCTGATTCCGACGCCGCAGATCGCCGTTGCCGCCAGCGGTGAAGGCACGCCGTTTCGCCTCACGCTGCTGCGCGACGCAACCCATGCACAGGCGTCGGTCGACGGCGACGCCTTCGGCAAGATCTCGCACGAGAGCTCGAACCAAGTGGAAAAGCGCTCATGAAAGGCGCGCACGCGCGCGGCTTCACCCTGGTGGAAGTCATGGTCGCTCTCATGATCGTCGCTCTGGGCCTGGGCGCATTGATGGTCGCGGTGACCAGCACGGCCCGCACCAGCAGGTACCTGCGCGACAAGACGCTCGCCGAGTGGATCGCGCTCAACCACTTGTCGGAGTTGCGATTGAGCGCGAACAAGTCCGGGTTGACCACCACCACGCAAAGCACGCTGAGCTCGCAGACCTCGGACGCCACCGAGGTCAAGTTCGCCAACCGCACCTGGCACTACGACACGCGCTACTTCGACACCAGCTTCACCAGCATGAAGCGCATCGTCGTTCGGGTGTATGCGGGCGATGCCAAGACCAAGGGGAATCCGCTGGCCGAGGCCGCAAGTTTCACCGGGACCGCCGTGTCGGCAGCGGGCTCCTCGAACAACAGCGATTGGACGGCGGGCCAGACGGCATCGGCCCCCTTGACGCCCGGCTCGCCCGGCTCGACCAGTTCGCCCGGCCTGCAGGCGCCCGTCCGCAATCAGGCGAACCCGAGTCCGACGCCGGCGCCGACCAACCCCAACCCGCCGGAGGAGCCGTGACGGCCCCACCCCGCCGCGGCGCAGGGCGCCGCGCGGCCGGAGGCTTCACGCTGATCGAGATTCTGGTCGCCCTCCTGATCCTGGGCATCATGTCGGCCTTGGGATACGGCACCTACCGCGCCGCGCGCATTTCGGCCGAGCGCACCGAAGATTCCCTGCAGCGCTCACGGGAGATCGAATTCGGCATGCGCGTCCTGTTCATGGATTTTGCGCAGATGGTGCCGCGGCCGGTGCGCGATCCGCTGGGCCAGGACCGCCTGCCCGCGCTGCGCGGCAGCCAGGGCAACGGCACCTCCGCGGCCACCAACGAGGCGGGCTCGCTGGGGGCCGATTCGAAAATGCATTTCGATTCCGGGCCCGGCTTCCAGTCGAGCTTCAGCAGCACCACGACCACCAATCTGCCGCTGGCGGAGCTGACCCGCGGCGGGTGGTCGAACACGGCCGGCCAGCAGCGCAGCACGCTGCAGCGCGTCTCCTACACGCTGTTGAACGATGTGCTGAAGCGCAGCTACACCACGTCGCTCGACATCATGCAGGGCACGAAGCCGGTGACGCAGGATCTCCTCACCGGCGTGAAGACCATTCAGCTCCGTTATCTGGACACCAACCAGAATTGGCAGAACCAGTGGCCGCCGGCCAACCTGGTGCCGCCCGGAAGCCTGTGGGTGCGGCCCGTCGCGGTTGAAGTCACCGTCGAATTCAAGGATTGGGGCACGATTCGCCGTGTGATCGAGGTGGCCGGATGAGGCGCCGTTCCGGCCGGCGGTGGGCCGCACCGCGCGGGCAGCGCGGTGTGGCGCTCATCATCGCCCTCGTGCTGGTGGCGCTTGCCACCATTCTTGCGACCAAGCTGAGCTACGACGGTTGGCTCGAGCGGCGGCGCACCATGGGAATCCTGGCCTCGGAACAAGCGCTGCACTTCGGCATGGGTGCGGAGGCGCTGGCCGCCGACGTGCTGAGCCAATCCAGCAGCAGCAATCCCCTTGCCAATGCCCAGGCCCTGTCCCAGAGCCCGTCAGCCAATGCGGGCCAGCAGGTCACGCTCGCGCAGGCCTGGGCGCAGCCGACTCAACCGCTGCCCATCACGCCCGACGACAACGCCGAAGGCGAACCCATCGGCACGCTGCAGGGCGCGCTCGAGGATATGCAGGGCCGGTTCAACCTCAACAATCTGGCGCACCTCGTCCAGGCGGCCACACAGCCCGGCGCGCCGCCAGTCTCAGGGTCCGTCCTCGTCAACAGCGGCCCGCAGGGCGCCACGCAGCGCATGCAGCCCGACCCCCAGCCGCTCCTGCAATTCCAGCGGCTGCTGGTCTCCTTGGGCCTGGAGCCGAAATGGGCGGCCATGGCCCGGGATTGGATCACGTCGACCGACCAGCCCAGTTCCCCGGACGGCGCCAAGGATGCGGTCTACACCGCGCAGACGCCGCCCTATCGCACCGGGGAATGGCCCATGATGAGCCCCAGCGAGTTGATGAACCTGCCCGGCTTCGGCGCCGACCGCTACCGCAAGATCGCCCCCTACGTGACGGCGCTGCCCGCCTACACCAAGATCAACATTTGCACGGCCCCCGGCCTCGTCATCGAAAGCCTCGCGGACGGCTTGAGCGGCGAGTACTCGAACAATCAGGAGTTGCTGGTGAACAGCCGCAAGGCGGGCTGTTTTCCGGAGCCTCAAGCCTTTACCAACATCTTGAGCGGCCTGCCGGGAAAACCCGCAGCCGCGTCGATACCCTGGACCACCACGTCATCGTATTTCCGGTTGACCACGCACGTCACGCTTGGCACCACGGAATTCACCTTGTACAGCCTTTTGTACCAGGCTAATGGTAAGGTAACGCCTCTGCTGCGCACGTTCGGAACGCTTTAGTACATGGCCCAAACATTGCTGTTACGCCTGCCCGCGCCCGGCCAGGAAGACGCCGACTGGCTGACCGTCGACGGCACCGGAACGCCCCTCACGACCAGACAGCGCGGCCCCCTTTCCCTGGCGGCGGCGGTGGCGCGCTCATCGCAAGTCGTCGTGATCGCACCCGCCACGCAGATTCTTCTGGCGGAGCCCGCATTGCCCCCCGGCAGCGGCGCGAAGCTCGCGCGCGCAGTGCCCTTCGCGCTCGAGGAGCAACTGACCGAGGATCTCGATCATCTGGTGTTCGCCTTGGGCAATCGACGCTCCACGGGCGCAACTCCGGTTGCGGTGGTGTCGCGCAGCCTCCTGCAGGGGTGGTTGGCCGCGCTGGACGCCGCCGGCATCGAGCCGGCCGCCATCTACCCGGACATGTCGCTGCTGCCCTCCAATCCGGGCCAGACGGTGCTGTGGCTGGAGAAGTCGCGCCTGTCGGTGCGTCACCCCGGCAAGCTGCCGTTCGCCGTTGAGGTCACGCCGCTCACCGAGGCGTTGATCGTGGCGGGAATCATCCCCGATCCGCTGGCCGAAGGCGGCAGCGCCGAGCCGCAGAGCGCAATTTTGTACGCCACCCACGAAGACTGGGCAGGCGTAGCCGACGAGGTCGAGAAATTGACGGATCAATTCGCCTCGATCAAGGTGCAATTGCTTCCCGATGGACCGCTGCCGTGGCTGGCGCGCAGCCTGCCGCAGACCGACGCGGTCAATCTCCTGCAGGGCGAATTCGCGCGGACGGCCGATTACGGCGCGACGTGGCGCCAATGGCGGACCGCGGCCGCATTGGCGGTCGGACTGCTGGTGGTGCACATGGCCGCCCAGGCCGTGCAGATTCGGCAGGCGCGGCATGAGACCGCGCAGCTGGACGGCCAAATCGCCCGGTTGTTCTCCCAGGCGATGCCTTCCGAGAAGCTGCACGATGCCCGCAAGCAGATGCAGGCGCGGCTCGAGCGCATCCGGCACTCGGGACCCGGTGCCGAATACTTCCTGCGCACTCTGCAGGCCTTGAGCGGTGCGATGCCGGCCACCGGCAAGACCAGCATCGACTCCCTGAGCTACCGCGAAAATTCTCTCGAGTTGAAGGTGACCGCCCCCAGTCTGTCCGATCTCTCGCAGCTGTCGCAGCAGCTTGCCAGGCAGGGGTTGACTGCCGAGATCCAATCCTCCACCCCGGTCGGCTCGACCGTCGAGGCTCATCTGCAGATACGGACCGCCGGGTCCAAGGCTCGCCCTTGAACAAGATCCTGGAATGGTATTCGGGTCTTCAGGTCCGCGAACAACGCATGGTGCTGAGCGGCGCAGTCGCCGTCAGCCTGCTGGTCCTGTTCGGCGGCCTGCTGCTGCCGCTCGAGTCGGCGGTCTCGACCGCGGTGACGGCCGAACAGACGCGGCGCGACGACCTGGCGTGGATGAGCGTGAACCTGCCGGAAATTCGCGCGGGCGGCGCGATGGTGGCCCCGGACACCGGAGAAGCTCCGATGGTCCTGGTGGATCGGATCGGCCGCGAGGCGGGTCTGGGCAGCACCATGCGCGGAACCCAGCCGAGCGGCGCCGGCGTGCGCGTGCAATTGGAGGCGGCGCGCTTCGACACGCTGGTCGCCTGGCTCGCCACGCTCGAGGAACGCCATGGCCTGGAGGTCGAGTCGATTTCCGTGGATCGCACGGGGCGGCCGGGACTGGTCAATGTCAACGTCACCCTCACCCCGTCGCGGCGCTAAGCCGCCGCCGCGTCCGGCCTCGCGCTTTCCCAAGGGTCTGATCCTGATCGGCGGCCTGGCGGCGCTGGCGGTGTTGGTCTTCGCCCTGCCCGCCTCGTTGGCGGCGCGCTTCCTGCCCGCGTCCATCCGCGCCGACGATTTCTCGGGAAGCCTGTGGCACGGCTCGGCGGGCCACCTCACCTTCAACGGCCGCAGCGCCGGTGCGGTCGAATGGCGCCTCCATCCGTGGTCCTTGCTGCGGTTGTCGGCGGTGGCGGACCTGCATTGGGTCAGGATCGGCTTCGTCGCGGATGCATCCGCGAACATCGACGCCCGCGGCTTGACCCTGCGCGACGTGGAGGGCGGAGGTCCCATCGAAGATCTGCGCGACCTCGGCATCGCCGACGCTTGGGGCGGCAATGCCGCTTTCAAGTTCCGCGAAATCAGGGTGGCGTTCGGCGGCGGGAATGGCGCCGTGCTGCCCGAATCCGCCGTCGGCGATCTCAGCGTCTCGAATTTGTCCTCGCCCGCGGTGGCCAATGGCGCCGATTTGGGCGGCTATACGCTGCACATGGCGAATGCGTCGATCACGCCGGGCGCCGATGCGACCGCCGACCTCAGCGACACGGGAGGACCGCTGGAGATTCAAGGGACGATTCGCATCGCCGCCGGCGGCCGCACCGGAATACTCTCGGGCACCATCAGGGCGCGCCCGGGCGCGGCGCCGGCGCTGCGCGCCCAAGTCGACCAGCTGAGTCAATTGCACGCGCGCGACGCGCAAGGCCGCATTCCGGTGGAGGTTGAATTCACTCTTTGAGGCGAGGCCGTGCCATGCGTGCGCCCCGGTCCGCAAGCCGCACCCGGCATCACTCTATTGTGCAGAGTACTTGACAATCCAGTGTATGCTCGCTTAAGGTGAAACGATGCACAGTCCCATTTCGATCGAGAGCCGGGCGCTCGGCACCCTCGCCTACATCCGTACGTCGATCGAGTCCTCCCGCTCCATGGCGGTGCCGGGAATGGCGGGCATCCTGATGGGCATCATCGGGATCATCGCCACCATCGCGGCCTCCATGCCGCGTGGAGCGCCTCACTGGCTCGGGATCTGGCTCCTTGCGGCTGCCGTGGCCTTGGCGCTCGGCGGAGCCATGATGGCCCGTGAGGCCGCCCAGAGCGGCCACGCGCGCTACCTGGGTCCGGTCCGCAAGTTTCTTTTATGCCTGTGCCCGGCCCTTCTGGCCGGCGCCACGCTCACCGTGGTGCTGTACAGGGCGGCGTCCACCAGCCTCATACCGGGCTCCTGGCTGCTGCTCTATGGCTGCGCGGTGCTCTCGGCGAGTACGGTGACCATCCCCCGCACCATGCGGTTGATTTGCATCATGGGCGCATTGTTCATGGTGCTGGGACTGCTCGCGTTTGCGGCGCCGCCGCACACGCACACGCTGATACTCGGCTTGGGGTTCGGTGCGCTGCACACGATCTTCGGGCTGCTGATCGGCCAGGCGAGCCATGGGGAGGTGAGCCATGGGGAGTAGGGTCACGGCGACGAAGCGCGACGAGGCATCGGAACAGCCGCCGGCCAAAGCCAAGACTAAGCCCATGGCGGTGCCGCGCCCGGGGCGGATCGGCGAGGACGGGTTCGACCGGCTGATCTACGAGCGGGTGCGGCTTGGCATCATGAGCGCACTGGCGACCAATGAAGCGCTGACCTTCAACGAACTGAAGGCCCTGTTCAACGTCAGCGATGGGAACCTGGGAGCGCACGCCCGCAAGCTCGAGGAGGCGACCTACATCGCCTGCACCAAATCCTTCGAGGCGCGGCGGCCGAAATCCGAGTACCGCATCACACCCGTCGGGCGCAAGGCGCTGCTGCGCTACCTCGAACACATCGAGGCGGTGATCAGGGCCACCCGCCGGAACTGATTCACAAATTTTCTGTAACCTTTCGCTCTACACCGCAAAGTTATCTACAATCCCTCATGCACGTCGCAATCATCATGGATGGAAACGGGCGCTGGGCCACGCAGCGCGGCCTTCCCCGCACCGCGGGCCACCTGGAGGGCGCGAAGGCGGTGCGCACCGCCGTCGAGACGGCCGCGCGGTCGGGAGTCGACACCCTGACCCTGTACGCATTTTCATCGGCCAATTGGTCGCGCCCGTCGGCCGAGATCACGGGCCTCATGAAGCTGTTCGGCCAGTATCTGTTCACCGAGACGCGGCGCTGCGTGGAACAATCGATCCGCCTCAACGTGATCGGCCGCCGGGATCGATTGAGCGAGAATCTGCTGCGCTCCATCGACCAGAGCGAACGGTTGAGCTCGTCCTGCACCGGCATGCACCTGCGCATTGCGTTCGACTACTCGTCGCAATACAGCATCCTCAAGGCCGCCGAGCTCGCCACGCGCCGCAGCGCGGCCGGCGGTGCACTGGCGCCGGATGAATTCGAACGGGCGCTGCACGAGGTCGATCACTCGGCCGCCGACGCCGGCCCGGTCGATCTCCTGATCCGCACCGGGAACGAGCGCCGCCTGAGCGATTTCCTGCTCTGGGAATGCGCGTATGCGGAGCTGCACTTCACCGACTGCCTCTGGCCCGAGTTCGACGAGTCGCGGTTCCGGGATGCTCTAAACGACTTTGCCAGCCGGCAGCGGCGCTTCGGCGGGCTGTCCGCGAAGGCCGGCGATCCCGCCTGAATGAGGCACGGGGCGCCCGGGCGCGCGCATGTCGAGCAGTTCCTCGATGCGTTCGAACACGGTGGCGAGGATCTGCGGCTCGGGAAGATTCGTGATGCGAAAACAGTTCCTGTAGGGCACGTTGAAACTGACGCCGGGAGCGACCAGCACGTGCTTGTTCTCCAGCAGTTCCAGTGCGAACACCTCGTCGTCGAATTCCGGCAGCACGTCGGGTCGAACCTCGACGAAGGCGTATAGCGCGCCCATGGGCCGGGCCAGACGCAGATACTTGCTGCCTGCGACGCCCTCGACGATCGCCTGCCGCGAGACGTGCAGCCGCCCCCCCGGGCGCGTCAGCTCCTTGATGCTTTGATGTCCGCCGAGCGCCGTCTGCACGGCCCATTGGCCGGGCACGTTGCTGCATAGTCGCAGCGAGCTCAAGAGCTCCAGGCCGCTCAAGTACTCGCCGGAATTCTCCACGTCCCCCGAGAACACGGCCCATCCGACGCGATACCCGCAGGCCCGGTACACTTTCGACAGACCGCTCATGGTGCAGCACAGCGTTCCCGTCGCCAAGGTCGCCATCGGCACGAACTCGGCGCCGTCGTACAGGATTTGATCGTAGATTTCGTCGGCAAACACCACCAGACCGTGCTTCTCGGCGAGCCGGGCGATCGCCGCCAGGGTCTCGCGAGGGTAGACCGCGCCCGTGGGATTGTTGGGATTGACGACGATCACGGCGCGCGTGCGCCGCGTGATCAGCGATTCCAGCTCCTCGGGGTCGGGAACGAACCCCCGCTCCGGCCGGCAGGGATAATGCACGGCCCGCCCGGAATTGAGGTTGACCGCGGCCGTCCACAGCGGGTAATCGGGGCTCGGCACCAGCACCTCGTCGCCCGCATTGAGCAGCGCGCGCAGCGTCAAGTCGATGAGCTCGCTCACTCCGTTCCCTATGAACACCTCCTCGGTGGTGACGCCCTTCACGCCGCGCTCCTGCTGCTGCATGACCACCGCCTCGCGCGCCGGGAAGATGCCCTTCTGGTGCACGTATCCCTCGCTGTGGCGCAGATTCTCGATCATCGCCAGCCGCATCGTCTCGGGCGTCCGGAACCCGAATGCATAGGGGTTGCCGATGTTCAACGAGACGATGTCGTAGCCGAGCCGCTCCAGCTCGAGCGCGCGCCGCGCCAGCTTGCCGCGGATTTCGTAGCGCACGTTGGCGAGGCCGCCGCTGGCGCGAAGCGCCGATCGTCCTCCGCGCTCGCCGCCGGCGCCTGAAGCGGGATGTTTCATGGACTCAAGACTACACGAGCTCGCGCCAGCGGTGGCAGGCCGCGAGGTGACCCGGGCGCACCTGCGCGAGAGGCGGAACTCCCCTCTGGCACGCCGCCTGCGCGAAGGCGCAGCGCGGATGAAACGGGCAGCCGCCGGCGCCCGGCGCGAGGCCCGTGGAGTCCCCGGCGGGGGCGGCAATCCGCCGCGGCGGCGCCGACAGGTGCGGCACGGCCGCGAGCAGCTCCCGGGTGTAGGGATGCACCGGGCGGGCGAAGAGCTCGTCGCAACCGGCCGACTCCACCACCCGTCCCCGGTAAATCACCAGCACGCGGCGGCTCAGGTGACGCACCACCGCGAGATTGTGGCTGATGAACAGCACGGCGGCCCCGGTGTCCCGCTGCAAGTCGGCGAGCAAATTGACGATCTGTCCCTGAATCGATACGTCGAGGGAGCTCACCGGCTCATCGCACACCAGCAGCTTCGGGCTCGGCATCATGGCCCGCGCAATGCCGATCCGCTGGCATTGGCCCCCGCTGAACTCGTGCGGGTACCGGCGCAGGATGTCCCCGGAAAGGCCCACGCGCTCGAGCATCCCGCTCACCCGCGATTCCCGCTCACGCGCCGTCAGCTGCGGCTCGTGGATCCGCAGCGGCTCCGCAAGCGCATCGCCGATCGACATGCGTGGATTCAGGCTTGCCAGCGGATCCTGAAACACGATTTGCAGGTCGCGCCGCGCGCGGCGCAGCTCTCCAGACCCGAGCGAGTGCAGATTGCTGCCCAGGAACTCGACGCTTCCGGAGGCGATCGGGATCAGGCGCAGCACGGCGCGCGCAATCGTCGACTTGCCCGACCCGGATTCGCCGACCAGACCCACGATCTCCCCGGGCCGTATGGCGAAGGACACGTCCTCGAGCACGGAAACCGCGCCGAATCGCACGTGCAGCCCTTTGACCTCGAGGAGCTCGCCGCTCATGCCGAGAGCGGAAAATGGCATGCGACCTGATGGTCCTCCGGACGGTCCCGTAGCAGCGGCCGCTCCACGTGGCAGCGCTCCTGCGCGCGTTCGCACCGCGGCGCGAATGCGCATCCCCGCTCGATGCCGGTCGGGTCCGGCGGCTGCCCCGCGAGACTCGGCATGCGGGCGCGCCGCGGGGCGTCGAGATCCGGCACGCACGCGAGCAAACCCGCGGTGTACGGGTGCTCGGCGCCCGCGAGAATCCGCCCGGTGCGCGCGGTCTCGACCACACGGCCGGCGTACATCACATAGATGCGCTCGGCAAGGCCGGCGACCACGCCCAAGTCGTGGCTGACGAGAACGATGGCCATGCGCGACTCCTCGCGCATGCTCCTCAAGAGGTCGATGATGTGCATCTGCACCGTGACGTCGAGCGCCGTGGTCGGCTCGTCGGCGATCAGCACCGAGGGCTCGCACAGCAGGCTCATGCCGATCATCACACGCTGGCGCAATCCGCCGGACAGTTCGTGCGGATACTGCCGGAGGCGCCGCCGCGGCTCGGAAATCCGCACCCGCTCGAGGATCCGCAGGGCCCTCTGCTCGGCGTCGCGCCACGTGACCTGCCGGTGGCGGACCAGCACCTCCGCGAGCTGCGTGCCGATGCGCAAATGCGGCGTGAGCGCCGTCATCGGATCCTGAAAGACCATGGTGAGCCTGGAGCCGCGGACTCGATTGAGCTGCGCGGCCGGCAAGCCGAGTATCTCCCGCTCCTCGAATCGCACGCTGCCGCTGGCGCGGGCGCCGTTGCCGAGCAGCCCCATCGCGGCCATGAGCATCTGCGTTTTGCCCGACCCGGACTCCCCGACGATGCCGACGCACTCCCCCGGCCGCACCGCCAGGGACGCCGCTCGCACGGCGGCAACCGTCCCGTCCGCCCGCGCAAACTCGACGCTCAGGTTCTCGATGGCGAAGACGGGCGTCAACTCCTACCCTTCCTTGACGTCGAGGGCATCGCGCAAACCGTCGCCGAAAATGTTCAAGCAGAGCAGCAGCGCGGCGAGAAAGGTCCCGGGCACCAGGAGCATCCACGGAGCCGCCTCCATCTCGCCGGCGCCCTCGGCGATCAACGTGCCGAGGCTCGAATGCGGCTCCTGAACCCCCAGACCGAGGAAGCTCAGGAAACTCTCGAAGAGAATGATCTGCGGCACCGTGAGCGTCGCGTACACGATCACGGATCCCAACAGATTGGGCACGACGTGCTTCGCAATGATCCGGCCCGTGCCGGCGCCGGATGCCACGGCCGCCTCGATGAATTCGCGCCGCCGGATGCTCAGGGTCTGCCCGCGGACGATGCGCGCCATGGACAGCCAGCCCACCGCGCCGATGGTGAGAAACAGCACGTAGCGGCTGCGCCCGAACACGACCGTGAGGAATATGACGAAGAACACCAGCGGCAGGCCGCTCAGGACCTCGATGACGCGCATCATCACGTGGTCGGTCCGGCCGCCCAGGTAACCCGCGACGGCGCCGTAGGCGATTCCGATGAAGAGGCTGATGGCGCTCGCGGCCAGCCCCACCGCCATTGACATGCGGGTTCCGTCCAGCGTGCGCACGAACAGATCCCGGCCGAGCCGGTCGGTGCCGAACCAGTGGGCGCCGACGAGGCCCGGCTCGGCGGCGACATGCGCCCAATCCAGCGCTGCGATGTCGTTTGGGCTGAGCCAGGGCCCGACCAGCGCGATCGCGATCAGCAGCAGGATGACGCCGAGCGCGGCCACGGCGGCGGGATTGGAGCGCAGGCGCCGGAGCGCGCTCATCCGGAGTACCTGATGCGCGGATCGAGCCACGCGTACAGGAGGTCGACGACGAGGCCCATGGCGATCAGCAAAGCCGAGTAAATGACGACCATGCCCATCACCAGCGTGTAGTCGCGATTCAACGCGCCCTGCACCAGATAGCGTCCGATGCCCGGCAGTCCCGCGATCGACTCCACCACCAGAGAACCCGTCAGGATGGCCGCGACCGCGGGAGCAAGGAAGCCCGCGATGGGAAGCAGCGCGGGCCGCAGCGCATGCCGCAGGATGACGACGCGCAGCGGCAGACCCTTGGCGAACGCCGTGCGGATGAAACCGCTGCGCAGGACTTCGAGCATGCTTCCGCGCATCATCCGGGCCATGTACGCGAGCGGCGGCAGGCTGAGCGCGAGCACGGGCAGGATCAGATGGCGGATCGAGTCCGGCTCCCAGCCTGCAACGGGCAGCCAATGCAGGCGGATCCCGAACAACAGGCCCAGAAAAGGCAACACGACGAACGAGGGAACCGCAATGCCGACCACGGCCAGCGACATCGTGGCGTAATCGGCGGCGGAATTGTGATGCAGCGCTGCAAACACGCCGGCGGGTATTCCGACGAGCACCGCAAGAAGCAGCGCGGCGACCCCGATCTCGAGCGTCACGGGGAATCCCTGGGCGATGAGTTCGGTGACGGAGAAGTCCTTGTACTTGAACGAGGGCCCGAAGTCGCCATGCGCCAGCGCGCTCACGTACCGGCCATACTGCTGCCAGACCGGCAGGTCCAGCCCGTACGCGCGCTGCAGATTGGCGAGAATCTCGGGCGGCAGCGACTGTTCCTGGTCGAAGGGTCCTCCCGGAACTGCGCGGATCAGAAAGAACGCGGCTGTAATGATGATGAACAGCGTGGGTATCGCCCCCGCCAGCCGCTTGAGAAAATAGCGCGTCATCTCCTGGAGCAGTCTAGCGATTGTCCGCAAGGTGGACAAGCGAAGCGGCCGTCCTTACACTACCGCGCCGGCCGATTTAGGGTAATGACGGCACTGAGTGCGCGGCGTGGATTTTCTCGTCGCGCGACCCTGGCGTGCAACGAGGTTTCATGGAATCCACCCGCCCAATCCGCGCGCTGGCGCGCGGCCTTGACGCCCTTACGATACTCAATTCGCGCGACGGCGCGACCGTATCGGAGGTCGCCCACGAAATTCGCCTGCCGCGCACCACCGCCTACCGCATTCTGGAAACGCTGTGCGAATCGGGCTTCGCCCATCGCCATTCGTTCGACGACCGCTATCGGGTGACTCGGCTCGTGCGCGCCTTGAGCGGCGGATTCCGGGACGAGGCCTGGGTGGCGCGAATCGCCAAGACTTGCTTGTCCGAACTCGCCGGCGGCATTCTCTGGCCCGTGTCGTTGGCGACGTTGTGCGGCACCGACATGCTGGTGCGCGAGACCACCGACCACACGACGACGCTGGTCGACATTCGCCGCTCGGCCGGGCTGCGCGCCCCGCTGCTCGGCTCCGCCGCCGGCCGGGCGTATCTCGCATTCTGCCCTCAGCCTGAGCGTGATAATCTTCTCGCACAACTGGCCCGTTCGAACAAGAAGGGGGGCGAGCCGGCCGAGTCCCAGCAATCCGAATGGCTGCGTACGCTCGGCGACGTCAGGACCCACGGTTACGCCGTGGTGACACGCGATCGCGGTCCGGAGGACGAGGTGAACGTCGCCGTTCCCGTGAATTCGCCCGACCGGCTGTGGGCGGTGCTGAGCGTGCGGTTCATGTCCTCGGCCGTACCCCTGAAGACCGGGCTGGAGCGGTTTCTGCCGGAGTTGCGCGAGTGCGCCGCCAGAATCGCCACGTTGTTGTCGGAAAATCAGGCCCAGGCGCCATCGGGCAGCGCGCCGCGCGGGGCCGCCTAAGGAGTGACAATGCAGAAGATAATGGTTTGCATCAAGCGGGTCGTGGACTACAACGTGCGCGTGCGCGTCAAGCCCGACGGCTCGGGCGTGATGCTCGACGGGGTCAAGATGAGCGTCAACCCGTTCGACGAGATCGCTCTCGAGGAGGCGCTGCGCATCAAGGAGCGCGTCGGCAATATCGAGGTCGTTGCGGTCAGCGTCGGCGTGGCCGACACGCAGCAACAGCTCCGCACCGCGCTGGCGATGGGCGCCGATCGGGCCGTGCTGGTCCAGACCGACCTTGCGGTCGAACCGCTTACGGCCGCGCACACCTTCCTGGCCCTGGCCAGGAAGGAGAATCCCGATCTCATATTCCTCGGCAAGCAGGCCATCGACGACGATGCCAATCAAACCGGACAAATGCTGGCCGCCCTGTGGGAGCGCCCGCAAGCGACCTTCGCGTCCAAGGTCGGGATCGACGGCGCAAAGGCGGCCGTCACCCGCGAGGTCGATGCCGGGCTCGAAACCATCGAAGTGGATCTGCCGGCGGTGGTCACCGTCGACCTGCGGCTCAATGAGCCGCGCTACGTCAAGCTGCCGGACATCATGAAGGCCAAGAAGAAGCCGCTCGACGTCACGACCTTCGACGCGCTTGGCGTGAGCGCCGGCCAGTATCTCAAGACCGTGAAGACCGAGCCGCCCGCGCAGCGCCAGCGCGGCATCATGGTGAAGGACGTGGCCGAGCTCGTGGACGTATTGAAGAAGAAGGGCTTAATCTGATGAACAAGGTATTGATAATCGGCGAGCACGACGGCAAGAACCTGAACCCCGCGGCCGCCAAATGCGTCACGTGCGCGATGGCCGTCCCCGATGCGGAAATCACGCTCGCCGTTTTCGGCAAGGATACCGCCGCGGTGGCCGCGCAAGCCGCGGCGCTGGCGGGCGTCAAGACGGTGCTGCGAGTCGACAGGCCCGAGAACGAGCATCCCCTGGCCGCGATCCTGGCGCCGCAGGCCGTTGCGCTCGCCGCGGACTACAGCCACGTGTTCGGGCCATCCACGAGCTTCGGCAAGGACCTCATGCCGCGCGTTGCGGCGCTGCTCGGCGTCGCCCAGGTCAGCGATCTGATGGCCGTGGAGGCCTCCCACCGGTTCCGCCGCCCCATCTATGCCGGCAACGCCATCGTCACCGTCGAGGCCGACGCCGCGCGCACGCTCGTGGCGACCGTGCGGGTCGCCTCCTTCGAGGCGGCGCCCAACGGCGGCAGCGCCGCGATCGAATCCAAGTCGCTGAGCGTCGCCCTGCCCTCGCACACGCGCTATGTGGGCGCGAAGATGGGCGGCACCGACCGGCCGGACCTGCAGACCGCTTCCCGCGTGGTCTCGGGGGGCCGTGCCCTGGCCAGTGCCGACAACTTCAAAATTCTGTTCAGCCTGGCGGACAAGATGGGCGCGGCGGTCGGCGCCTCGCGGGCGGCGGTGGACGCGGGCTACGCCCCGAACGAGATGCAGGTGGGTCAAACCGGCAAGATCATCTCGCCCGAGATGTACATCGCCTTCGGCATATCGGGCGCAATTCAGCACCTGACCGGCATCAAGGATGCCCGCACCATCGTGGCCATCAACAAGGATGCCGAGGCCCCGATTTTCGAGGTGGCCGACGTCGGATTGGTCGCCGACCTGTTCCAGGTGGTACCGGAATTCGAGCGCCTCCTGGGCGGTTAGGCCGATGCCGCGGCGGCGTCGATCGCATCGACGGCGAGGTCGACGTGCTCGGGGCAAAAGGGCATCGGCGGCCTCAACTTGAGGATGTTGGCCGCCGGCCCCTCGGAACCGATGAGCACCCGGTGGCGCGATGCCAGCCGGTTCACGATCTGCTTGGTGCGAGTCCGGGCGGACCGCTCATCGGGCCCCAGGACCTCGAGACCCTGCAGCAAGCCGTGGCCGCGAACGCGCCCGAGGCAGGCATGCCGCTCCGCGAGGGCTTGTAATCGCTGCCGCAGATACGCCCCCGTCGTGCGGGCATTGGCCATCAACTGTTCGCGCTCCAGGACCTGGAGCACGGCAAGCCCCGCCGCCGCAGCGACCGGGTTGCCGCCGAAGGTCGAGAAAAACCCGTACTTCGCCTGAAACGCTTCGATGAGCGCCCGATTGGCGATGACGACGCCGATCGGATAGCCGTTCCCGACGGGCTTGCCCAGGGTCACGATGTCCGGCGTCAAACCCGGACCCGCGAACCCGCGCCGCTCGAATCCCCAGAAATGCGAGCCGGATCGGCCGAGCCCGTATTGCACCTCGTCCGCGACGATCAAGCAGCCGGCCGTCCGCAATGCCGACGCAATGGCGGCGGCCCAAATCGGCGGCGGATCTACGATGCCGCTGCTGGTCAGGGCGCTGTCGATGAAAAATGCCGCCGGGCCGAATCCGCGCGCGGCCAGCTTGCGCACGGCGCCGGCCGCATCCCGGGCCGCGGCCGCGACCTCGGCTTCATCCATCACCGCCTCCGCGGTGAGCCCGAAGGGCGGCGGCGTCAAGGTCACCACCCGCGGATCCAGCGGCTCGCCGGCGCCCGGCGTGAGCGCCGCCACGGCGTCGGTGATCCCGTGATAGGCATGCGCCATCACCACCGCGCCCCGATTGGCCGTGGCGAACTGCGCCAGGCGCCATGCCACGTCGTTGGCCTCGCTGCCGGAATTGACGAAGATGCACGCATCGAGCTCTTTGGGACACCGCGAGGTCAGCTGTTCCGCATACTCGAGGATGAGATGGTGCAGGTAGCGCGTGTGAGTGACGAGCGTCGCCGTCTGCCTCTGGATCGCACCAACCACGGTCGGGTGGCAGTGGCCGACATGAGGCACGTTGTTGTACATGTCGAGATAGGCCCGCCCCTGCGGGTCGAACAGCCAAACCCCCTCGCCGCGTACGAGATGCAGGGGCTCTTCGTAGAATAACTCGGCGCCGGCGCCCATCAGCCGATGCCGCCTGGCCAGGTCCGGCGCAGCCTCCGGCTGCAACCAAAGGCCCTCCGGCACGTCGCTCGACACGCCCGCCGCCTCGCGCCATTCACGGTTCAAGCGGGCGCGCCCAAGCTCCTCGAGCCGTTCCAGCGACCGGATGGCATTCCTTGCCGCTTCGTCGAGCAGCCGCGCCCCCGTGGGGTCATGGCGGCTGCGCCACGCGTGAACCAGCAGCGTGACCGAGTGCCGGGCCGCAATCAGGTCGTGCAGCCAGTCGACCTCGCGGGCTTCCACCGGATGGACTCCCGCGTAGCCCGACAGCAGCCGGGCCAGTCCCTCGGGGCCGCAGAGGCCCTCGGTGAGCAGCTCGGACATGGCCACGGCCGGCTCGAGGATCAGCGGGGCGTGAATCATGTCGCCGAAATCAAGCACGCCGCACACCGCGCTCATCGTGGAATCGACCAGCAGATTGCCTGGATGACAATCGCCGTGCACGGCTTGGCTGCGCAGCGCGCGCAACTCCGGCAAACGCTCGACGAAGGCGTGGCAGTGTCCCTCGACGCGCCGCCGCGCAGCCGGCTCCAGATAGGGGGCATGCTCGAGGAGTTCGGGCAACCGCCGCACGTCCCAGGCAATGTGCTGATCCAGTGCCGGGTGAAAAAACCCCTGCAGCGCGACGTCGATGCGGGCCAGGGTCCTCCCCACGTCGCCCAATAGATCCGCGCTGGGCGGGGCGCTCCTGAGCAGCACGCCGGGGATATAGGTGAGGAGGCAGGTGGCATAAGAGATGCCGTCGCGATCCACGCTGCCGAGATCGGCGCCCGCCAAGGTCGTCACGAGTCGCGGGACCGGCAACCCCGGATCTTGCTCGGCCAGGTGACGCAGCACCCGGGTCTGGCAGTCCGTCGCTGCCTGAAGGGCTGCACCATCCACGATCTTCAATACGTGGCCGGCCGCCCCCGTGGCGCCGATGTGGAAGTTGCAGTCCCGCTCACCGGACAGCGGCGCAGCCCGGGCCGCCAGGCCGTATACGTCGCGCGCGATCCGCTGCGCCTCGGCCGTTCCGAACACCGGCGGGGCGCTGCGCAGAGCCAGCAACGTGCGCAAGCTAGAGTTGCTTCAGCACGTAGTCGGCCGCGGATACCTTGAATTCGCCCGGCGCTTCGACGTTGACATGGACCGCAACGCCGTTCTTGACGATGATGGCAAAGCGCTGGCCACGGTGGCCCATGCCGTATCCCGTGGCGTCCAAATCGAGGCCCAGCGCCTTGACGTATTCGCCATTGCCGTCCGCCAGCATCAACACCTTGTCGCCCACGCCGCCCGACTTGCCCCACGCGTTCATCACGAACACATCGTTGACCGCCGTGCAGGCTATGGTGTCGACGCCCTTCTTCTTGAAGGCCTCGGCGTGTTCGACGAAGCCCGGCAAGTGCTTGGCGTCGCAGGTCGGCGTAAATGCGCCCGGCACCGAGAACAGCACCACGGTCTTGCCGTCGAACAGTTCGCCCGTGGTGAGCTTCTTCGGGCCGTCGCTCGTCATGCGAGTGAACTTGCCCTCGGGCATCTTCTCGCCAGCTTTGATGGACATGTTGTCTCCCCGCCCGGCGATCAGGAGCCGAGCTTCTCGGAATACAAATCCCACAGCCGCATCACCCGCGGGCTGATGTTCGGCACGTTCTTCAATCCAAAAAACGCCTTCTTCGCATCCGCATTGTTCTTCAGCTGAGCCAGCGACCGGCCCAGATAGACGTACGCCTCATCCAGGTGCTTGATGCCCTGCTTCTGCAGGCCGCGGCTGATGGCCGTCACCGCGCCCTGAAAGTCCCCGGCGCCGAAGTAAACCTCGCCCGACTTGACGTCGAGCTCGCCCGCCGCGTTCTTGGCGGCCTCGGCGTCGAACTGGGCGGCGCCCTTCTTGTCCGCGTCCGCACGCGTCTTGAGCGCGGCCTGCAGGCGGCTGGCGCGGTCCTTGTCCTTCTGGTCGGTGAACAAGCCGGTCGCCATGCCCTTCTCGATCACCATCTCCGCTTCGCCGGGGAGCGCCGCATCGCCCAGCAGCTGCGCCATCTCCATGTAATCCGAACCCTTGTCCATGGCATTCGTGTCGTACATGACGCGGTAGATCATGAGCAGGTTGTGGTCGTCCCGCTCATCCTGCCGCTCGATGCGCAGCAGCGTGTTCCAGTAGTTCGTCTTGTTCGTGAGCTTGATGAGATCGACCAGCACCGTGGACATCGCCGCGTTGTCGCCCGCATCGGATGCGCACTGCAGCTTGAACTGGTAGAGGGTCTCCTTCGGCGCCTCGCCCGACTTCTTGGAATAGGCGATGGCCTTGTCGGCCCAGGTCCCGGAATCCTTGCAGTCCTTCTGCAGGTAATAGATCTGCGCCATCACCAACAGGTCGTCCCCGTTCGCGTCTCCGGCGTCCGCCACCTGCTTGCCGTATTCCAGCGCCTTCGGGTATTGCTGGTTGCCGGCGGCCAGGCGGAACAGCGTGCGCTTGGTCTTGGCCGCTTCCTCGGGCGTGTACTGTCCCGTGGCCAAGGCCTGCTCATAGTTCTCCTGGGCGTCCTTGAGCTTGCTCAGGCGCACGTCGGCGAACGCCTTGAAATCGAATATGGTCTTCTTGTCGAACGGCGTGAGCCCGGACTTGTCCGAGGCGGCGTCCAGGTTCTTCAGCGCTTCCTGCCACTGGCCGGCCTGCAGCGCCTTCTGTGCCGCGGTCATTTCCTTGGCAATGACGCGGCTGATTTCCGGTTTCTTGTCCGCCGCGAACGACACATGCGCCGCGGCGACGCTTGCGACGGCCAGCACCATGGCAAGAACCAACTTATGTCGAACGTTCTGGGTGGGATGAGACATTGGCTAACCTCGCAACCTTGAATTCGAATTTGATTTGCAGCTTGAATCAAACAAAAGGCGCGCCAAGGGGCTGACGCGCCGTAATACCCGCCGGATCGTTATTATTAGAACAAATTATTGTTGACGAATCCGATCTTCTTCAAGCCTCGACTCTGCAAGTCCGCCAAGGTCTGGGCCACCCTCTCGTACTTGGCGAACTTGTCGACCTGGATGTGCACTTCGGGCTGCGGATCCTTCACGGCCTCCTGCGCGATGTAGGACTGCAAGGTGGGCCGGTCCACCGCATTGCCGTTCCACGCCATGGTGCCGTCGAAATCGATGGTCAGATTGATGACCTCGGGCGGCGGCGGCGGCACGAAATTCGGCGGCGGCGGCAACGGATTGTCGATCTTCACCGCGTGCGTCTGCGGGGGCAGCGATATGATGAAAATGATCAGCAGCACCAACATGACGTCGATCAGCGGCGTCATGTTGATGTCCGTAAACGACTGGCCCTCGGCGGTGGAAGTTGCCATTGCCATTTTGAATCTCCTACGGTGCTTCGCCGGGGTGCAGCGGCGAGGTCAAGAACGCAACCTTGCGAATGCCGATCTGCTGGGCGGCCACCAGCACCTGGCCCACATACATGTAGCGCGCATCCATGTCGCCGCGGATGTGCACTTCGGGCTGCGGGTTCATGGGCGCGATGGACCGCAACTCGGCCTTCAATGCGTCCTGGTTCTCCAGAAGCCGGGCGTTCCAGTAAATCTCGCCCGACTTGTCCACGGCAATGGTCACGTCCTCCGGCTTGGTGACCGTCGGAAGATTGTTCGCCTTCGGCAACGCGACCTTGTGCTCCTTCAAAGCCACGGGGACCGTGATGATGAAGATGATCAGGAGCACCAACATGACGTCCACCAGGGGCGTCACGTTGATGTCCGAGAGCACCTCGCCTTCGCTGCTTCCGCTAGCGCTCATTGCCATGAGGGCGAACTCCTAGCGCGCTGCAGCAGGAGCGGGTTTGCCGACAGCCGGCGGAGCCTTCTCCATGCCCAATCCCATCTTGGCGCCCGAGATCAGGTACGCGTGCAGCTCGTGCGTGAAGTGGCTGACGCCCTCCTGCAGGTTGCGATTGCGGCGCAGCAGCACGTTGTATCCCAGCACCGCCGGCACGGCAACGAACAAGCCGATGGCCGTCATGATCAAGGCCTCGCCGACGGGTCCCGCCACCTTCTCGATGGACGCCGATCCCGAGGCGCTGATCGCGATCAGCGCGTGATAAATGCCCCACACCGTGCCGAACAGTCCGACGAAAGGCGCGGTGGAACCCACCGAAGCGAGCACCGGCAGGCCGGCCTGCATGCGCCCGATGATGGTGTCCGCAGTCCGCTGCAAGGACTCGGTGATCCAGTCGCTGGTCCCGATGGCCCCCGACAGGCGGGCCTTGTTGGTCTCGTGGTATTCATAAGCCTGACGGCCCGTTTCGGCCAGGGCGCGGAAGGGATTGGAGTCGCCCTTCAGCTTGCCCAGCGCATCCACCAGGCTTGCGGAGGACCAGAATTCCTTCTCGGCCTCGATCGCCTGCATGCGCTGCCGGCGCTGGTCGAAGAACTTCGTGATCATGATGAACCACGTCAGCAGCGACATGATCAGCAGAATCACGAGCGTCGACCTGGCAACCAAGTCACCCTGCTGGATCAGGGCGCCAAGGCCAAATGGATTTTCTACGGTATTCGATGGCATGGACCGATTCCTCTACTTAGATACTTTAATTGACGACTTAACTTGACGAGTTGAAAAATTCCGCCCCGCGAGCGAGCGCTACTTGTTGGTCAGCTTCCAAGAAATGGGTATCGAGACGGTTTTCTCGACGGGCTTCCCGTCTTCGGTCGCCGGCTTCATGCGCTGTCCGTGCACGCCCTTGAGGCAAGCTTCGTCCAGGCGCGGGAAGCCGGAACTCGTTTGAATCGACTCGTTCCTGATGGTGCCGTCCACGGCAACGGTCATGAGCACCACGCACCGGCCCTCTTCGTTGGCCCGCTTGGACGCGTCGGGGTAATACTCTTCACCGATCTTCAGCGGGTGCTTCGGATCCGGACCCACATTGGTGACCGCATGGTGCTCGACCGGCGCGGCGACCACCGCCGCCGGAGCGACCGGCTGCGTCGTGGTGACCGTCTGGATGGCGTTGGTCTGCTCCTGGGGCGCCTGGATGTCGACGAACTCCGGGGGCGGAACGTAGGGCTTGATTTCCTCGAGCTTCGGCGGCGGCGGCGGCGGCTTGTCGACGTCCTTGGGCTTGTCGATCTGCGCAATCTCCACCGGCGGAATGATGTTTTGCGCCAGGCGCTGCGCCAGGCCGGTGTAGAACGCCCAGCCCACGATGACGTGCAATATGATGACTACAAGGAGGGCAAGACCTCTCTTGCCGGTAAACAGAGATGGCTCTTCGTATCTATACATCATTCTGGTCGCGCCCTTAAGCCCCTACGTTTGATCTCAGTGACCCGCGCGTATGCGAACTGGACAACCGCGCATACTTCTCAAGAGGCCGCAGCCACGAACGGAATTCACCGTCCACCACACGACATACGTCACCGTTCGTCCCCTACGCCCTCCGCGGTAATCCCCTGCGGCGGCCCTCAATCGGAATCCCTCAGCGAGCAATCCATTTCCCTCTTAACGGGTAAAGAGACTGACACATATCTCGCCCGAACTGCAAGCACGACTTGACTTACTCCAAGTCGGTTACGGCACCGAGAGATGCGCTGCTGACCGCCTTCGAATACTTGGCCAGAGCGCCGCGGCGCGCATACAACTTCGGCGCCTTCCAGCGCCTGCGGCGCGCCTTGAGTTCCGCCGTGCTCACGTGTAGCGTGATTTCTCGGCGCTCCGCGTCGATCGTTATATTATCCCCCGATTCGACCAACGCCAGCGGCCCCCCGACCTGTGCCTCCGGCGCTACATGTCCCACCACGAATCCGTGGCTGCCGCCCGAAAATCGGCCGTCGGTGATCAGCGCGACCTCGGCTCCGAGGCCGCGTCCGACGATGGCGCCCGTGGGGCTCAGCATCTCGCGCATTCCGGGGCCGCCCTTCGGCCCTTCATAGCGGATTACGACCACGTCGCCCGCCTTGACCTTGCCGGCCAAGATGCCCTTCAGGGCGGCCTCCTCGGAGTCGAACACCCGCGCACTTCCGTTGAAGCGCAACCCTTCCTTCCCCGTGATCTTGGCGACCGCCCCCTCGGGCGCGAGATTGCCGTACAGGATCACCAGGTGACTGTCCTTCTTGATGGGATCGCCGAGCGGCCGCACGATGTCCTGTCCCTCGGGGTACGGTTCGACGTGGCGCAGATTCTCCGCCAGGGTCCTGCCGGTGACGGTCAGGGTATCGCCATGCAGCAATCCGGCCTCCAGCAGAGTCTTCATCAGCGGCTGGATGCCTCCGATGGCCACCAGTTCCGACATGGAATAGCGGCCGCTCGGCCGCAGGTCCGCGAGGACCGGCACGCGTTTGCCGATGCGCGTGAAATCATCGAGCTGCAATTTGACGTTGGCCGAAGAAGCGATGGCCAGCAAGTGGAGCACCGCGTTGGTGGATCCGCCCAGGGCGATGCAGACGGTGATGGCATTCTCGAAGGCCCGGCGCGTCATGATCTGCCGCGGCCGCAGGCCCAGTTTTATGAGTTCGACCACGGCCGCCCCGGCGCGGGCGCAATCGTCGCGCTTCTGGCTGGAGACGGCGTCCTGGGCGGAGCTGTTGGGCAGGCTCATGCCGAGCGCCTCGATGGCCGATGCCATGGTGTTGGCCGTGTACATCCCGGCGCAGGATCCCGGACCGGGGATTGCGCTCCGCTCGACGAACTTGAGCTCCTGCTCGGACACGGTGCCCTGGGCGTAGCCGCCCACCGCCTCGAACACCGACACCACGTCGCGCTTGCCCGCCCCGGGGCGTATGGTGCCCCCGTAGACGAACACCGCCGGCCGATCGAGCCTCGCGATCGCCATCAAGCAGCCCGGCATGTTCTTGTCGCAACCCCCGATCGCGATCACGCCATCAAACCCTTGCGCGCCCACCACCGTCTCGATGGAGTCGGCAATGACCTCGCGGGACACCAGGGAATAGCGCATGCCGGGAGTGCCCATCGAGATTCCGTCGGAGACCGTCACGGTGCCGAAGGTCACCGCCTTGGCGCCCTGGGCCTCGACGCCGGCCGCCGCCAGGCGCGCCAGCTCGTCGATGTGCATGTTGCAGGGAGTCAGGTTGCTCCAGGTGGACGCGATGCCCACCTGGGGCTTGGCGAAGTCCGCGTCGGAGAATCCGACCGCATGGAGCATGGCGCGCGCCGGCGCCTGCTTGATCCCGTCCACCACCAATCGGGAATAGGGACGGATATCCACGAGACTGGGCTTCTTTTTCATGTTTCCTGAAGGCTGCGAATCGGCGTCGCGGAATCGGGCGCGAAGCTTAAACGCGGCCGCGTGCGGAGCGCAACGGGAAAGTGATGCGGCTAGGCGCGCGCGCACCCATACCGGGTCGCGAGATAGCGATACACGCCGCGCACCGCCTGCGCTTCCGCGCCGACGCCCCGCCCGGGCCGTTCCTTCGAGTTCCAGGCGTACAGGTCGAGGTGCAGCCAGTTCGCGGTTTCCGTCACGAAGCGCTTCAAGTACAGCGCCCCGAAGATTGCGCCGGCCAGTCCGGATGACGCCACGTTGTTCAAATCCGCGGCTTTGCTGGCGAGTTCATCGTCATAAGGCATCCACAGCGGCATGGGCCACAACGGATCGTGCTCGGCCGCCGCGACCCGCGCCAGGTCGGCCACCGTCGGCTCGTCGGTGCCGAAGAGCGCCGGCAACTCCGGACCCAGCGCGACGCGGGCGGCGCCGGTCAGCGTGGCGAAGTCTATGAGGAGGTCGGGACGCTCCGCGTCCGCCAGCGCTAGCGCATCGCACAATACCAGGCGCCCTTCGGCATCCGTATTGCCGACCTCGACGGTGAGGCCCTTGCGCGTCGCGAGGACGTCCCCGGGCCGGTAGGCGTTGCCGCTGATCGAGTTCTCCACGGCGGGAATCAGCACTCGCAGCCGGACCCCCACGCGCGCGTGCATCAGCATGTTCGCCAGCGCGAGCGCCACGGCGGCCCCGCCCATGTCCTTCTTCATGAGCGCCATGCCCGAACCCGGCTTGATGTCCAGGCCGCCGCTGTCGAAACAAACGCCCTTTCCGACGAGGGTCACCCGCGGCTGCGCCTCCCAGCCCGGCGGCGACCAATCGATCTCGATGAGCCGCGGCGCCGACGCGCTGGCGCGGCCGACGGCGTGAATGGCGGGAAACCCGGCCGTCAGCAGCTCATCGCCGACCCACTCGCGAAAGCCGGCGGCATGACGCCCCGCAATCCCCCGAGCCGCGTCCGCGAGCTCGGCGGGCCCGAGGTCGTTGGCCGGGGTGTTGATCAGGTCCCGCGCCATCTTCAGGGATTCGCCCGCGGCATCGACGAATGGGGCGTCGGCATTGGGCGGCGGCGTCAGCACGGCCGCTCGATCCCTGACGCCCGCACGATAGCGGTCGAAGCGGTAGGCGCCGTACGCGAACCCCAAGCTCAAATGAGTCGCTTCCGCCTCGCTCCACGACTGCGCCAGGTGAAATCGCCGCGGCGGCAGCCGCTCGGGGAATCCCGCGGCATGCCAGAGACATACTCCCCCGAGGCGCTTGCCGAGGCCGCCCACCGCCATCTGCAGCCTGCCGCTCGCATCCGGCACCAGCAGCACGCGGTGCTTTTCGCCCTTGAAGTGCTGCTCGGCGAGCCATGTCGAGACCGCAGGCGCCTGCGCCGCCCGCCACGGCTCGATCTCATCCTCGTACAGCAGCCAGAGGGGAATGGAATTTTCGGCATCGGCGATCATGGATGGCAAACCTCGAGCTCTCGGTGAAAATCGTTCCATAGACCCGGCATGCCGCCATGCGCGGATCCCGGCCGCCGCCAGGCATGGATCAAACGCCGGTCAGAGTCTTGCATGATATGAGATTCTGTGTTGCTATTTGCGGCTCGATAACAGGACGGCGAAACTCCCCAGATACGCGGGACCCCGCTCGGGCTCGAAGGTCCAAGATGCGGGGTGCTGCATTTTCTCAAGATTCCATTATCTCAAGATCATCTTGCAACCGGGTTCATTCAGGAGCACCACATGCGTTTGTATTCGCAAAAAGACGTCGACCTCAAGGCACTCCGCGGGGCGCGCATCGCCGTTCTCGGGTATGGGAGCCAGGGCCGCGCGCACGCGCTGAATCTGCGCGACAGCGGCTACGACGTCGTCGTGGGCGTTCGCAAGGGCGACAGCTGGACCAAGGCCAAGAAGGACGGGCTGCGGGTCACTGAGCCCAAGGCAGCGGTTCACGGCGCGCAGCTGGTCGCGATGCTGGTGCCGGACATGACACAGAAGGCGCTGTACAACGAGCTGAAGGCGGACTTCGAGAAGGGCGCGACGCTGCTGTTCGCCCACGGATTCAACGTGCACTTCGGCCAGATCAAGCCCCGCAAGGATCTGGACGTGGTGCTGATCGCCCCGAAGGGTCCCGGAGACCTGGTGCGCCGCCAGTACCAGCAGGGGCGCGGCGTTCCCTGCCTGCTGGCGGTCGCGCAGAATCCTTCGCGCCGGGCCAAGGCCAAGGCGCTCGCCTATGCCCACGGAATCGGCGGCACGCGCGGCGGTGTCCTGGAGACGACGTTCGCCGAGGAGACCGAGACGGATCTGTTCGGCGAACAGGCCGTGCTCTGCGGCGGCGCCACCGAACTGGTGGTCAAGGGCTACGAGACGCTGGTCGAGGCCGGATACCAGCCGGCGGTCGCGTACTACGAGTGCCTGCATGAATTGAAGCTCATCGTCGATCTGCTGCACGAGGGAGGCATCACCAAGATGCACCGGTTCATCAGCGAGACCGCCAAGTACGGCGATCTGACGCGCGGGCCGCGCGTGGTCAACAAGGCCACGAAGAAGGAGATGAAGAAAATCCTCGCGGAAATCCAGCAGGGCAAGTTTGCGCGCCAATGGATTGCGGAGACGAAGAGCGGCCGGCGCAAATACTCGAAGCTGCTGAAGGCCGATATGACGCACTCGATCGAGAAGGTCGGGGCGAAGCTGCGGGCGCGCATGCCCTGGCTGGAATCCTCGCGGACGTAGCGGTTCGTGGCCAGCCGCACGCTGTTCGACAAGGTCTGGACCGGGCATGAGGTCGTTGCGGAGACCGCGGAGACCCCGGCGGTTCTCTACGTGGACCTGCATCTGATCCACGAGGTCACCTCTCCGCAGGCGTTCAGCGTGCTGAGATCGCTGAAACTCCCCGTGCGCCGGCCGCAACGCACGCTGGCGACCATGGACCACTCGACGCCGACGATCAGCGACCAGGTGCACGGCCGCGAGCCCATCAAGGCGGATGCCGCCGCGCGGCAGGTGCGCCAGCTGCAGGTCAACGCCGCCGAATTCGGCGTCGAGCTGTTCGACATGCGCGATGCGCGCCGCGGCATCGTGCACGTCATCAGCCCCGAGCTCGGGTGCACCCGGCCCGGAATGACCATCGTCTGCGGCGACAGCCACACGAGCACGCACGGGGCGTTCGGCGCCCTCGCCTTCGGCATCGGCAGCACCGAGGTTGGGCACGTATTTGCGACCCAGTGTCTGCTGCAGCGCAAACCCAAGACGTTTGCGATCAACGTGGAGGGCGCCCTGCCGCCCGGCGTGTCGGCCAAGGATTTGATCCTGGCCATCATCGGCAAGATCGGCGTCTCCGGGGGGACCGGCTTCGTGTTCGAATACCGCGGTTCAACCATTCGCGCCATGTCCATGGAAGAACGCATGACGATCTGCAACATGTCCATCGAAGCCGGTGCACGCGCCGGCATGATAGCCCCCGACGAGACGACGTTTGCCTACCTGCGGGACAGGCCGCGCGCTCCGCGCGGCGCCGACTGGGATGCTTCCGTCGCACGCTGGCGGACCTTGATCAGCGATCCGGGCGCCGTCTTCGACGCGTCCATGGACATCGACGCGTCCGCCTTGCAGCCCATGATCACCTTCGGCACGAATCCAGGAATGGTGGTGCCGATCACGGCCGCCATTCCGGCGGCGTCCGGGCAATCGGATCCCGTGCTGGATAAGTCCCTCGAGTACATGGGTTTCCATTCCGGCGAGCCCATGCTCGGCAAGCCGGTCGACGTCGTGTTCATCGGCAGCTGCACCAACGGTCGGCTGGAGGACCTGCAGGCCGCCGCGCGGATCCTGAAGGGTCGCAAGGTGGCGGCGGGCGTGACGCTGCTCGTCGTCCCCGGGTCGCAGCAGATCAAACGCGAGGCCGAAGAGCTGGGACTCGCGCAGATTTTCAAGGACGCCGGCGCCGAGTGGCGCGAATCCGGGTGTTCCATGTGCCTCGGCATGAACGGCGATACGGTACCCGCGGGACGGTACTGCGTGAGCACCAGCAACCGCAACTTCGAGGGGCGGCAGGGCGTCGGCGCGCGCACGCTGCTCGCGAGCCCGATGACCGCCGCCGCCAGCGCGGTGCAAGGCAGGATCGCCGATCCCCGGGAGCTGTTGCGATGACGCCGCTCACGCAGGTGCGCTCCAGGACGGTGGTCATCGCCTCGACCAACATCGACACGGACCAGATCATACCCGCGCGGTTTCTGACGACCACCGACAAGGCGGGCTTGGGCGAGCGGCTGTTCGCCGACTGGCGCTATCTGGCCGACGGCGCGCCGAACCCCGCCTTCGTCCTGAACCAGGCACAGGCCGGCGGCTGCCGAATTCTGGTGGCCGGCCGCAACTTCGGTTGCGGCTCGTCGCGGGAACATGCGGCCTGGGCGCTCCTTGCCTACGGGTTTCAGGCCGTCATCAGCACTGAAATCGCGGACATCTTCAAGTCCAACGCGCTGAAGAACGGCCTGCTGCCCATCACCGTCGATGCGGGCACGGCGCAGTGGCTCCTGGCGCATCCGGGCGCCGAGGTCGACATCGACCTGGGGGAAACCCGCCTGCGGTTGCCGAACGGCGCCGCGGTGAGCTTCCCGATCGACGCGTTTGCGCGCTATTGCCTGATGCACGGGACCGATGAGCTCGACTTCCTGCGCGGCAAGCTGCCGGACATCGAACACTACGAGCGCGCCCGCCCATGGTGAGCGCCACCATCGCGGTGCTCGCCGGTGACGGCATCGGCGCCGAGGTCACGGGGGAAGCGGTTAGGGCGCTCGGAGCCGTGGGGCGCAAATTCGGGCATTCGTTCGAATTCGAACCTGCGCTGGTGGGAGGAGCCGCCATCGATGCCACCGGGGAGGCCTTGCCCGCCGCCACGCTCGCGCTGTGCCGCCGCTCGGACGCCATCCTGCTGGGCGCCGTCGGCGGACCCAAGTGGTCCGCGCCGGACGCCCCGGTGCGGCCGGAACAAGGCCTGCTCGGCCTGCGCAAGGCGCTGGACCTGTTCGCCAACCTGCGCCCCGTGGTGCCCCACCCGGCGGTGCTCGGCGCGTCGCCCATCAAGCCCGAACTGCTTCACGGCGTCGACATCATGGTGGTGCGCGAGCTGACCGGCGGCATCTACTTCGGCGAGAAGCGGCGCAGCGCCACCGACGCCGTCGACGTATGCCGCTACACCGTGACGGAAATCGAGCGCGTGGTCAGGCTCGGCGCCCGCCTGGCACAGGAGCGGCGCAAGAAGCTCACCTCCGTCGACAAGGCCAACGTCCTCGAGACCTCGCGCCTATGGCGCTCCGTGGTGGAGCGGCTCCTGCCGCTCGAATTCCCGGACGTGAGTTTCGAGCACATGCTGGTCGACTCTGCGGCGATGCACCTGCTGCGGCGACCGCGGGACTTCGACGTCATCGTGACCGAAAACATGTTCGGCGACATTCTCACCGACGAGGCGTCGATGCTCGCGGGCTCCATGGGGCTCCTGCCGTCCGCCTCGCTCGGCGCCGCTGCGCGCGGCGGCCTGTTCGAGCCCATCCACGGATCGGCGCCCGACATCGCGGGGCGCGGCATCGCGAATCCCTATGCCGCCATCTTGAGCGCGGCGCTGCTGCTGCGCTATTCGCTCGAGCTGCCCCAGGAGGCAGCCGCCCTGGAATCGGCCGTTTCCGACGCCATCGTCGGCGGCGCCCTGCCCGCCGATCTCGCCGCACCGGGCACGGCGCCGGCATCGACCCGGCAGGCCGGGGATGCCGTGCTCGCCGCGCTCCAGGGCACCTAAGGACGCGATCCGCGCCGCAGCCGACCCGCCTCGATCCGCGGGGCCCTAGGCCACCTGCGCGGCCGTGGCGGATGCGGCCCGGACCGGCGTGCAGGCGAGCGCCCGCGCGAGGCCGGCCGACAGGTCGGCCACCAGATCCTCGGGCGCCTCGATTCCCACCGACACGCGCAGCAGTCCCGCCCCGATGCCGGCGCGCTGCCGCGCTGCCTCGTCCATGCCGGCGTGCGTCATGGTCGCGGGGTGGGAGATCAGGCTCTCCACGCCCCCGAGGGATTCGGCCAGCGTGAAGCACTCGAGTCCGCCGAGAAATGCGCCCACGGCCGCGTCGCCTCCCGCGAGATCGAAGCTCAGCATCGCCCCGAAGCTGCTCTGCTGCCGGCGGGCCAGTTCGTGGCCCGGGTGCGACGGCAGGCCCGGATAGAACACCTGCCGCACGGCCGCATGGCCGTTCAGGGCATCGACCACGGCTCGCGTGTTCTCCGCATGCACCTTCATGCGCGCGTGCAGCGTCCGCACGCCCCGCAGCGTCAGAAAGCTGTCGAAGGGCGAGCCCGTGACCCCGATGGCGTTCGCCCACCAGGCCAGATCCTTGGCGAGCTCCGGGCTCGCGGCGATCACGGCGCCGCCGACCACGTCGCTGTGCCCGTTCAGATACTTGGTCGTCGAATGCATGACCAGGTCCGCTCCCAGCGCCAGAGGCCGCTGCCACAGGGGCGACAGGAAGGTGTTGTCGGCGGCCACCAACGCGCCGGCGGCGTGCGCGGCGGCGGCAACCTCGCGGATGTCGACGATCCGCAGCAGCGGATTGCTCGGCGTTTCGATCCAGACCAGCGCGGGCTTGCGCGACAGCGCAGCCGCGAGCGCCGCCGCGTCGCTCTGGTCGATGAAATCGACGACGAGGCTGCCGCGCTTGTCCAGTGCCGCCAGCAGGCGGTAGGTGCCGCCATAGCAATCGAACGGCGCGACGACCCGCGCACCCGCAGGCAGCGTCGACACGATCAGCGTGACGGCGGCGAGCCCCGTGCAGGTCACCACCGCCCCGGCCCCGCCCTCGAGATCCGCCAGCGCTCCCGCGAGCTGGTCCCGGGTCGGATTGCCGGAGCGCGTGTAGTCGTACTTGCGAGGCTGCCGGTAACCCTCGAACGCAAAATTCGTCGACAGGTAGATCGGCGGCACCACGGAACCGTGTTGCGCGTCCGATTCCAGCCCCGCGCGCACCGAGCGCGTCGCGATGTCCTTCGTGCCCTTGCCATGGTCGCTCATGTCGTCTGCTCCGCCAGTGCTCTCGCCAATATGGGATTCAGGACGGCGCTTTCCTTCAGGAAGGCGTCGTGCCCGAAAATGGAATTGATCTCCACCAGCTCGTGGGGGCCGGCCAGGCGCGCCGCCAGGGCCCGCATGTCGCCCACCGGCACCAGCTGGTCCTCGCGGACCGCGACCAGCGTGGCCGGCGTGCGCACCAGGGCCGCGTCCGCCGCGTGCAGGTCGATGGATTCGCTCAACGCGAGGAACGATTCGGCGCGATGCTTCTGCACGTAGTCGTCGCCGCGGGCGAACAGATATCCCTCGACCGGAAAGCGGAAGCGCCCGCCGTCGCGCACGGGTGGCCCGTCGAAGCGCCGGGCGAATTCCACCTGGCTGCGATACGTCGCCATGGCGAGGGCGCGGGCCAGCTTCAGGCCGGCGGCGCCCTCGCCGCGGGCGAGGGCTTCGCGCACGATCTGGCGCTGCACGCAGCGCCAGGCGGTGGAAAGGACCTGCGCACGGTCGGCCGCGCTGACCAGCACGATGCGCCGCACCCATTTGCCGTGACGTTGCGCGAAACACAGCGCCACCATTCCACCGTAGGATGCGCCCACGATGGCGTGCAAATGCGGCAGGCCCAGATGCGCCACGACGCGCTGCAGCACCTCGGCCTGATCGAACGAACTGATCGGCGGAAACGGCGTCGCGCTCTCGCCCGGCGCCGAGCTCGAGCCCCGCCCGCCGAGGTAGTCGATCCCGAGCACCCGGTAACGGGTGCTGTCCACGCCAAGGCCCGGGCCCACGGTGGAGGCCCACCAGCCTGCCGCTCCCTCGACGACGCGATGCGCCGAAATTCCGCCCAGGACCGCGACCACGGGCGCCTCCGGCGGCCCCGCCAGGCGGTAGGCCACGCGCGGCGATTCGAGCAGATCTCCGTAATGCAGGCGCCACGGCTGCGGCAGGTCGAGGACCGAATCGATCACATCCGCCGCGGCTGGGCGCGACCCCGAGGCCGCGGGGCCCGAGGGCCGGCCGCCTGCTCGAGGGTCGAGAGAATTCATAGGACTTTCGCGCGCCACGTGGGTTGTCGCTCCTCCGAAGTTGACATAACCCCTGAGGAGCACCGCGCTCTCGAGGCGATGGGCAGCGTTCACGCGCTCCAGCTCGCCGCCCATCTACCGGTGACCCGCCAAACGCAGGCCGCCACCGCAGGAGTTGGCACCGTTCCGGCGAATCGCAAAGTTCCCCGGTGGTTGCCCCGGCTTCTAAGGGCCTTTCCCTCAGCCGGTCTAGATGGGCGCGGGAATTTTAGGGACACGGCCGGGTGGCGTCAAGCATCGCGGCTTGCCTTTCACGGCCCAATGCGCTAATGTATTAACGTATTAATACACTCCATCAATTGCCATGAAGACCAACCGTCCGGTGACCATCCGCCAGGAACAGCAGCACGAACGCGCGCTGTGCACGGCCATCCTCGCGCTGCGCACGGTCGAGGAATGCCGCAGCTTCTTCCGCGACCTGTGCACGCCCGCGGAGCTGCAGGCGATGGCGGACCGGTGGGCGGTGGTCGAGCTCCTCGAGCGGGGATTCCCGTACCGCGAGATCCACCGGCAGACCGGCGTCAGCGTCACCACGATCGGCCGGGTGGCCCGCTACCTCACGTCGGGCAATGGCGGCTATCGCGCCGTCACCGACCGCCTGAAGCTGAACGCCTGAGCACCTTAGCTCCCGTGCGCCTGAAGATTGCGATCCAGAAGAGCGGCCGACTCACCGAGAGTTCGCTCGACCTGCTGTCCCGCTGCGGCCTGAAGTTCAGCCGCGGCAAGGACCAGCTCATGTGTTACGGCGAGAACATGCCGCTCGACGTGCTGTTCGTCCGCGACGACGACATTCCCGACCTGGTGCAGGAGGACGTGTGCGATCTCGGCCTGGTGGGCCTCAACGTCGTGGAGGAAAAGCGCCTGGCGTTCGCGGCGCGCGGCGTGGCGCCGCTCTTCGAGATCGTGCAGCTGCTCGATTTCGGACGCTGCAAGCTGTGCATCGCGGTGCCGGACGGTTTCGACTACCGGGGGGCCGCCTCGCTCGCCGGCAAGCGCATCGCAACGACCTACCCGAACATCCTGTCGCGCTTCCTCGCGCAGCGCGGCATCGAGGCGGAAGTCGTGGTTCTGTCGGGCGCGGTGGAGATCGCCCCGCGGCTGGGGCGGGCCGACGTCATCTGCGATCTGGTGTCCACCGGATCGACCCTCGCGGCGAATCACCTCCGGCAGGCCGAGGTCGTCCTGGAGAGCCAGGCCGCATTGATCCGTACGCCCGTGCCCATTCCCCCCGAGAAGCAGGACTGGACGCACCGCCTGCTCATGCGGATCGACGGCGTCGAGGCCGTCAAGGGAAGCAAATACATCATGCTGCACGCGCCCCGCTCCGCCCTCGGCGCCATCGCGCGCCTGCTGCCCGGCAGCGAAGCCCCTACGATCATTCCCCTGGAGGGACTGGGCGACCGGGTTGCGGTGCATGCGGTTTGCCGCGAGAGCGTCTTCTGGGAACTGCTCGAGGACCTGAAGAGCGCCGGCGCCACCTCGGTGCTGGTCCTGCCGGTCGAGAAGATGCTGGCGTGAGGACTTGAGGTACGCGACATGCGCCTGCTCAACTGGAATCTCCTATCGCAATCCGAGCGCGACGCGGCGCTCTCCCGTCCCGCGCAGCGCGATCCTCAGGCGACGGCCGCCGCGGCCGCCGCGATCATCGCGGCCGTGCGGCGCGGCGGCGACGACGCCCTGCGCGACCTGACGCAGCGCTTCGACGGCGTGCGCCTTCAGGATCTGGCCGTCTCGGAGGCGGAATTCTCGCAGGCGGAGGCCGCCCTCAGCGCGGTTCAGCACGCCGCGATCGAGACCGCGATTTCCACCGTGCGCAAATTCCACGGCGCACAGGCCGCGCCGCCCTTGCGGGTGGAGACCGCGCCGGGGGTGGTCTGCGAGCGCATCAGCGTTCCGGTGCGCGCCGTGGGACTCTACGTTCCCGCGGGCTCCGCGCCGCTGCCGTCGACCGCCATCATGCTGGCAGTTCCGGCCGCCCTCGCCGGTTGTCCGGTGCGCATCATGTGCACCCCGCCGAGACCGGACGGCGCCGCCGATCCCGCCGTGCTGGTCGCGGCGCGCAAGGCGGGCGTGGAACTCGTGTTCAAGGTGGGCGGCGCACAGGCCATCGCCGCGATGGCCTACGGGACCCAATCGGTGCCGAAGTGCGACAAGCTGTACGGTCCCGGCAATGCCTGGGTCACCGCGGCCAAGCTGCTTTGCGCCGGCGACGCGGCAGGCGCGGCCGCCGACCTGCCGGCCGGCGTGTCGGAGGTCCTGGTGATCGCCGACGACGGGGCGCATGCCGCATTCGTCGCCGCGGACTTGCTCGCCCAGGCCGAACACAGCCCGGAAGCCCAGGCGCTGCTGGTCACGACCTCGCGCGAACTCGCCGAGCGGGTCGAGGAAGAGGTTCGCGGTCAGGCGAAGTCGCTGGCGCGCGCGGCGATCCTCGCCGAGTCCGTGGCGAACATCCGCCTGCTCGTGGTCGATTCGCTGGAGACGGCCTTCGGCGTCGCCAACGAGTATGCGCCGGAGCATCTGTTGCTCGAGATCAGGGACGCGCGCTCCTGGTTGGGCCGCGTCAGCGCCGCGGGCTCGGTCTTTCTCGGAGACTGGTCGCCGGAATCCATGGGCGATTATTGCAGCGGCACCAATCACACGCTGCCCACGTACGGCTTCGCCAGGGCCTACAGCGGATTGTCGCTGGACGATTTCCAGAAGCGCATCACCGTTCAGGAGCTCACGCCGTCGGGGCTGCAGGGGCTGGCCCCCACCGCCCAAGTCCTCGCCGGCCTCGAAGGCTTGGACGCGCATGCCGCCGCCGTCGCCGTGCGGCTCCGGTGTCTCGCGACCGGCGGGGCGGTCGCACCCGGGCGGCTCCCGTGAACGAGACCGCGAGCCCCGTGCGCTCCCTGGCCCGGCCCGAGATCCTGACGCTGAAGCCCTATTCTCATGCGGCCTGGATGCCCTCGCTCACCCGGCTGCACGCCAACGAGGCGCCCTGGCGGCCGGCCGGCGACACGACGCTGGCGGGTCTCAACCGGTATCCCGAGCCGCAGCCGCAGGCGCTGGTCGATCGCCTCGCAGCCCTCTATGGCGTCCCGGCGCGGATGCTGCTGGTCACCCGCGGCAGCGACGAGGCCATCGACGTGCTGTCGCGCATCTATCTGCGCGCGGGGCTGGACGCCATCATGCAATGCCCTCCGACCTTCGGGATGTACCAGGTCGCCGCCCGCCTTCAAGGCGCGGAGGTTCTCGAGGTTCCGCTCGACCGCGCCCGAGGCTGGGACCTGGACGTTGGGGCGGTTCTGGCCGCCTGGCAGCCGCGAGTCAAGCTGCTCTACCTGTGCTCGCCCAACAACCCGACCGCCAACGCGCTCGACCCGCGCGCCCTCGAGGCGATCTGCAGCGCGCTCGCGGACAAGGCCATGATCGTGATCGACGAGGCGTATATCGAATGGTCGCGGGGGCCCAGCCTGACCCCCTGGCTCGCGCGCTTTCCGACGCTGGTGATCCTTCGAACCCTGTCCAAGGCCTACGCGCTGGCCGGGGCGCGCATCGGCGCGCTGCTGGGATCCGCCGAGATGATCGAACTCGCGAAGCGCGTGATTCCGCCGTATTGCCTGGCCCAGCCCACCATCGAGGCGGCGCTCCAGGCCCTCGACCCTGCGCAGATCGAAGCCTCGCGCGCCAGGATCGCGGACCTGCTCGAGGAGCGCGAATACCTGGGGGAGCGGTTGCGCACCTCACCCTGGGTCGCCAGGGTCTGGCCGAGCGACGCCAATTTCCTGCTCATCGACTGCCACGATGCCGAGAGCTTCATGCAGCGCAGCATGGCGGCGGGCGTCATCGTCCGCGATCTGCGGGCCAATCCGGCACTGGCCGGCTCGGTGCGCATCTCCGTGGGCACGAGAGCGCAAAATGACGCCCTGCTCGCCGGCGTGGGGGCGGAATGAACGGCGCGCGCATCGTCTTCGTCGACCGCGACGGCACCCTGTGCGAGGAACCTGCGGACGAGCAGGTCGACTCGCTGGAGAAGATTCGCCTCCTGCCCGGCGTGATCCCGGCGCTTCTCGAACTGCAGCGGATCGGATTCCGCTTCGTCATGGTGACGAACCAGGACGGGCTGGGCACGGCGTCACTCCCCCGGGACAAGTTCGATCTCGCCCACGAGTTCCTCCTCGAACTCTTCGCCTCGCAGGGCATCGAGTTTTCGGCGGTGCTCATCTGTCCGCACTACAAGCACGAGGGCTGCGCCTGCCGCAAGCCGGCCATCGGCCTCGTGGAGCAGTTCCTGCTCGACAATCCCCTGGACAAGGCGCGCTGCTACATGATCGGGGATCGCGACACGGATCTGCAGTTTGCGGCCAATCTCGGCATTCAGGGGCTGCGCGTGCTGGCGCACGGCGGCGCAGAGCACACCTGGGAGTGGATCGAGCGCCACATTCGGGGCGCCGCCCGTCGGGCGCGCATCAAGCGCACGACCAAGGAAACCGACATCGACGTCGAGGTGGACCTGTCGCGCGAGGGGCCCTGCCGCATCCACACGGGCATCGGGTTCTTCGACCACATGCTGGAACAGATCGCGAAGCACGGCGGCTTTGCCTTGAACCTGACCTGCCGCGGCGATCTTGGCGTCGACGAGCACCACACCGTCGAGGACTGCGCGCTCGCGCTGGGAACCGCCCTGCGCGAGGCCCTCGGGGACAAGCGCGGCATCGGCCGCTACGGATTTCTGCTCGCCATGGACGAGGCCGAGGCGCAGGTTGCGCTGGACCTGTCCGGGCGGCCGTTCTTCTCCTGGGAGGGCCGGTTCAGCCGCGAACGGGTCGGCGAGCTTCCGACGGAACTCGTGCCGCATTTCTTCCGGTCCCTGGCCGAGACCCTGGGCGCAGCCTTGCATGTGACCGTCCGCGGCGAAAACGCGCATCACATGATCGAAGCGTGTTTCAAAGGCGTCGGCCGCAGCCTGCGGCAGGCCGTCCGCCTCGAGGGCAACGACCTGCCGAGCACCAAGGGGTCGCTGTGAGCGCGGGCAGCGACGTCGCCATCGTGGCGAGCGGCGGCGCCAACATCGCCTCCCTGCAATTCGCGCTGCAGCGCTTGAACGTGGCGTCGCGCGTCGCCGGCGACCCCGCATCCGTCCGCAGCGCCACGCATGTGATTCTGCCGGGGGTGGGCGCGGCCGCCGACGCCATGGCGCGTCTGAAACGCCTCGGTCTGGACGAGGCGCTGCGCGGGCTGCGCCAGCCCGTGCTCGGCATCTGTCTCGGCATGCAACTCCTGTTCGAGGCTTCCGAGGAGGGACAGACGCCCTGCCTCGGGATCATTCCCGGGCGCGCCGTCCGCTTCGCCGACGCGCCGGGCCGCCCGGTGCCCCACATCGGGTGGAACACCCTGGTCATGGAGCGCGAGTCCGCGCTGCTCGCCGGATTGAGCACGGGCGGCTACGCGTACTTCGTGCACAGCTATGCCCTGCCGGTGGGCCCTGCGACGGCGGCCACCACGGTTTACGGCGCACCCTTCAGCGCCTGCGTACAATGGAACAACTTCTACGGGGTTCAATTCCATCCGGAGCGCTCGGCGGCCCTCGGTGCGCGCGTTCTGCAGAACTTCCTGGACATCCGCTGAATGCGCCTCGTCCCCGCGATCGATTTGTTGGGCGGCCGCTGCGTGCGCCTGCTGCGCGGCGACTTCGACGCCGAGACCCGCTACGCCGCCGACCCGCGCGCCCTGCTCGCGAGGTACCGGAGCGCCGGCGCCGACTGGCTGCACGTCGTCGACCTGGACGGCGCCCGGGACGGCCAGGGCGGGAACCGCGACGTCATTGCCGCACTGGCGCGGGAGCGCGCGCTCAACCTGCAGGTCGGCGGCGGCTTGCGCGACACGGCGGCGGTCGCTCAGCTGTTCGAGGCGGGTGTGGACCGCGCCGTGATCGGCAGCGCGGCGTTGACCCGGGCGGACCTCGTGCAGGACTGGCTGGCGGACTTCGGCCCCGAGCGCGTGGCGCTCGCGTTCGACGTGCGCGTCGACTCCGACGGCATTCCGCGGGTCGCCATCCATGGCTGGCGCGATCAATCGGCCGTCCCGCTCTGGGAGGCGCTGGCGCGTTTCGAAGGCCACGGCCTGCGGCACGTGCTGTGCACCGATGTGAGCCGGGACGGCGCCCTGACGGGGCCCAACGTCGAACTCTATGCCGAGGCCGCGCGGCGCTTTCCCCGCATCGAATGGCAGGCGTCCGGCGGGATTCGCGACGCCCGCGACCTCCAGGCGCTGGCATCGGCCGGGGCCTCGGCAGCCATCAGCGGCCGGGCGCTGTTGGACGAACTCATTCCACTCGAGGAGCTGCGCGCATTCTTGCCAAACGCATCATCCCCTGCCTAGACGTGCGCGACGGGCTGGTCGTAAAAGGCGTGCGCTTCCGCGATCACCGCGTCGTCGGCGACATCCTGGAACTGGCGGCCCGCTATCGCGACGAAGGCGCGGACGAGCTCGTGTTCTACGACATCTCCGCGAGTCCCGAGGGACGATCCGTGGACCGGTCGTGGGTGTCGCGCGTCGCGCGCATGCTGGACATCCCGTTCTGCGTGGCCGGCGGCATCCGCTCCGTCGCCGATGCCGAGGAGGTCCTGGCCTCGGGCGCGGAAAAGATCTCCGTCAACTCGCCGGCCTTGGAGCAGCCGGATTTGATCGACGCCTTGAGCGAGCGCTTCGGAGCGCAATGCGTCGTCGTGGGAATCGACAGCCAGTGGACGGCGCAAGGATTCCGCGTGCAGCAGTTCACGGGCGATGCGCGCAGGACGCGCGACACGGGCCGCGACACGATCGACTGGGTGATCGAGGCGCAGCGGCGCGGCGCCGGGGAGATCGTGCTCAACTGCATGGCGAGCGACGGCGTGCGCCTCGGATACGACGTCGCACAGCTGCGCGCGGTGCGCGCCGCGTGCCGCGTGCCCCTGGTTGCCTCCGGCGGCGCGGGGGCGGCCGAGCACTTCGTGCAGGTGTTCCTGGAGGCCGACGTGGACGCCGCGCTCGCGGCCAGCGTGTTTCACTCCGGCGAGATTGCCATTGCCGCGTTGAAGCGGCGGCTGCAGGCCGCCGGCATCGAGGTGCGACCGTGATCGACCCTTCGAAACTAGACTGGGCCAAGGGCGACGGGCTCCTGCCTGCCGTCGTACAGGACGCGACCGACGGCAGCGTGCTCATGTTGGGCTACATGGACCGCGAGGCTCTCGCCGCCACTTTGGCGAGCAAGCGCGTCACCTTCTGGAGCCGCAGCAAGCAGCGCCTGTGGACCAAGGGCGAGACCTCCGGCAACCACCTCGAACTGCGCGCGATCCGGATGGATTGCGACGCCGACACCCTGCTGGTCCTCGCGGACCCGCAGGGCCCCGCATGCCACAGGGGAACACGCACATGCTTCGGCGACGACCCGCCGGCGTTCGCGGCCGCGCCGTTCGCCTTCCTCGCCCGCCTGGAGCAGGTCATTCGGCAGCGCATCGCGTCGCGGCCCGAGGGCAGCTACACGGCGAAGCTGCTCGGCGACGGTGTGCGGCGCGTCGCGCAGAAGGTGGGCGAGGAAGGCCTGGAGCTGGCGCTGGCCGCGGTCGCGCAGTCCAATGAGGAAATCATCGGCGAAGCCGCGGATTTGCTGTACCACACCCTCCTCCTGCTGCAGGTCAAGAATCTGTCGCTCGGGGAGGTGGTCGCCGAGTTGGAATTGCGGCACGAGACGGCGCGGAAATCCTCGAAACCGGAGTGAGCATCGGCCCGGCCGGCGTTGCCCCCGCGCGCCGGCAAGGGAGGCTCAGGGTTTCCTCAAAGCGGCCGCATCGCGGGCCAGGGCCAGGATGGCCGCCCAGTCTCCCGCCGACAGCAGTGAAGCGGGCGCGACCCAGGATCCCCCGACGCACGCGACATTGGGCAACTCCAAATATTGGGGCGCGATTGCGCGGGTGATTCCCCCGGTCGGACAGAACAGCGCGTCCGGAAAGAGCGCGCCCAGCGCGCGCACCATGCCGACGCCGCCGGCCTGCTCGGCGGGAAAGAGCTTCAAGACGTCGAATCCGGCGGCCCGCGCCGCCAGCAACTCCGTCGGCGTCATGACGCCCGGCAGCACCGGAAAGCGCGCACCGCGGGCCGCCGACGCAAGTTCCGGCGTCAAACCGGGCGTCACGCCGAATTGTGCGCCCACGCGGCCCGCTCCCGCGAAATCCAAGGCCCGGGTCAGGGCGCCCACACCGACCACGGCCTCCGGCACCGTCTTGCGGATGGCTTCGACTGCGGCCAGCGCCACGGGAGTGCGCAGGTCGATTTCGATCACTCGCAGCCCGCCGCCGGTCAGCGCGCGCGCGAGCGGCACCGCGGTTTCAAGTTCCGTGATCGTGAGCACCGGGATGACCGGCGCCAACGCGACGATTTCGCGAACGTTCATGCGACGGCTCCCTGCGCGCTCGAGACTGAATGGGCGCATGCGTTCATTGGCATGCCTCATTGTGCCACGGCGGCGATCCCTATTAGATGGCAGGCGCAGGTGTTAAGCTTCAGCCCCGACGCAATGGAGGAATTCGCGACGGTGACCGTATTGCCCACGTTCGACATGATGCTCTTCGGGGGCACCGGGGATCTCGTCACCCGCAAGCTGCTGCCCGCCCTGTACCGCCGCTACCTGGCCGGGCAAGTGTCGGCCGAATCGCGCATCTACGGCATCGCACGCACGGCGCTGTCCCGCAGCGAGTACGTGGCTCAGGCCGAAGCCGCGTGCCGGGGATTCCTCGGCAAGGAATTCGACGCTCCGGCCTGGGAGGCTTTCAGCGATCTCCTCTCCTACCTTCGCATCGACGCCGGCGCCGAAAGTGATTACGCGCAGTTGACGGCCGCGCTGGCGGGCCGCGAAGGGTTCGTGCGCGTGTTCTTTTTCTCCACCGCCTCGAACCTGTTTTCCCTCATGTGCCGGAATCTGGCCAGGGCGGCAGTCGTCACGCCGATGTCGCGCGTCGTGCTCGAGAAGCCGCTCGGTCACGACACGGCCTCCGCGAATTCGATCAACCACGATGTCGGCTCGGTGTTCACCGAACAGCAGATCTATCGCATCGACCATTATCTCGGCAAGGAGGCCGTGCAGAATCTCATGGCGCTGCGATTCGGCAATGCGCTGTTCGAACCGCTGTGGCGGCGCGGCCTCGTCAAGCACGTGCAGATCACGGTGGCCGAGGAACTCGGCGTCGAACGGCGCGGCCAGTTCTACGACAAGACGGGTGCTCTGCGCGACATGGTGCAGAACCATCTCCTCCAGTTGTTGTGCATCATGGCCATGGAGCCGCCGGCCAGCAGCGATCCGGACGCCGTCCGCGACGAGAAGTTGAAGGTGCTGCGCGCGCTGCGCCCGCTGCGGGACCGCGACGTGCTCACCAAAACGGTGCGCGGACAGTACAAGGCCGGCGCAGTGCACGGCGCGCCCGTCCCGGGCTACCTCGAAGAGGCGGACATCGCACCCGACAGCGCGACGGAGACGTTCGCCGCGCTGAAGGTCGAGATCGATACCTGGCGATGGGCGGGAGTGCCCTTCTACCTGCGCACCGGCAAGCGGCTGCAGGACCGGCTCACCGAACTCGTGGTGACCTTCGATGAGGTGCCGCACCCGATCTTCGAACAGCCGCAGACGGCCCGCACGGCGAACGAGCTGGTGATCCGCCTGCAACCGGACGAAAGCATCACCATGACCATTCTCGCGAAGAATCCGGGCGAGGGAATGCGCTTGAAGCCGGTGAGCCTGGCCCTCGACCTTGGCGAGACCTTCAAGACCCGCAGCCTCGATGCCTACGAGCGATTGTTGATGGACACGGTGAAGGGCAACCTGACGCTGTTCATGCGGCGCGACGAACTCGATGCCGCCTGGAGATGGATAGACCCCATCATCGCCGGCTGGCAACAATATGACGATCGGCCCAAGAGCTACATCGCGGGCAGCTGGGGCCCTGCGGCATCCAGCGCCTTGGTGGGCCGCGACGGATTCTCCTGGCACGATGAACTATGAGACGCGATGATCACCGAGCCGCCCGCCATCCGATATGCCGACCTTGAGACCCTGTCGCGGGAGCTGGCGCGGCAACTCGCCGCAAAACTCAAGGCCGCGATCGAGCAGCGCGGCCGCGCCAGCCTGGTCGTTTCGGGGGGCCGCTCGCCCGTCAAGCTGTTCGAGCGGCTGCGCGGGGCCGACGTCGAATGGAATCGCGTGTCGGTGACCCTGGCCGACGAGCGCTGGGTCGACCCCAAGGATCCCTCGAGCAACGAACGTCTGGTTCGGGACGAGCTGTTGCAGGAGCGCGCGGCGGACGCCCGCTTCACGGGCCTCAAAAACGCCGAACCGACGCCGGATGCGGGCGCCGCCGCCGCATGGTCCGCGATCGCCGGCATGGCCCGGCCATTCGACGCCGTCCTGCTCGGCATGGGCGACGATGGGCACACGGCATCGCTCTTTCCCGATTCCCCGAATCTCGCCGCCGCCCTCGACGCATCCGCGGCGCCGGGATGCGTCGCGATGGCATCCCCCACCCCCCCTCGGGCGCGCCTGAGCCTGAATCTCGCGGCCCTGCTCGAATCTCGCCACATCGTGATCCTCATCACCGGCGAATCCAAATGGTTGACATATAGTGCCGCCAGCCGATCCGGCCCCGCCGAGCGCATGCCCGTGCGTGCCGTATTGCGGCAGCGGCGTACGCCGGTCGAGGTGTTTTGGTCCCCGTAGGGAGGCCCCGTGCCCCTAAGAAGGAATTCAGTGAGTTCAACTTTGAAACCCGTGAAACCCGACCGTCGCATCGTGGACGACCGGACTGCGCTCGGCAAGGATGCGATCAAGAGTTCGTTCCTGGACGATCTCTTCTACGTGCAGGGCAAGTTCCCCGCCCTTGCCACCGAGAACGACTACTACATGGCTCTTGCGTACGCCATACGCGATCGGATGCTGCAGCGGTGGATCAGCACCGCCGCCGTGTACACGAAGAACGCCTCGCGCACGGTCGCGTATCTGTCCGCCGAGTTCCTGATGGGTCCACACCTGGGAAACAATCTCATCAATCTCGGGATCTTCGACACCGTCAAGGAATGCGTCACGGAGCTCGGCCTCGACTTCGACCGCCTGCTCGCCCAGGAGGAGGAGCCGGGCCTCGGGAACGGCGGCCTCGGCCGGCTCGCCGCCTGCTTCATCGATTCGCTGGCGACGCTCGAAGTGCCGTGCATGGGCTACGGCATCCGCTACGAATTCGGGATCTTCCATCAGGAGATCGTCGACGGCTGGCAGATCGAGAGGACCGACAAGTGGCTGCGATTCGGCAACCCCTGGGAGCTGGCGCGCCCGGAGTGGTCGGTGGAGGTCAAATTCGGCGGCACCACCGAGCAGTACATCGACGAGCACAACCGGTTGCGCGTGCGCTGGGTGCCCCACAAGATCGTCAACGGCGTGCCGTACGACACGCTCATCCTCGGCTATCGCACCAACTCGGCGAACACCTTGCGGCTGTGGCGGTCGGAAGCGCCGGAGTCGTTCGATTTCGCCATCTTCAACAGCGGCGACTACTACGGCGCGGTGAACCAGAAGGTCGCCTCGGAGAACCTGAGCAAGGTGCTCTACCCGAACGACCAGGAGCTGCGCGGCAAGGAATTGCGCCTGGAGCAGCAGTTCTTCTTCGTTTCCTGCTCCCTTCAGGACATGTTCCGCATCCTGCGCCGGCAGAACATTCCGTTCGAGAAGTTCCATGAGAAGTTCGCGGTGCAGTTGAACGATACGCACCCCTCGATCGCGATCGCCGAGCTCATGCGGCTGCTGGTCGACGAATACGTGATGCCCTGGGCCGACGCGTGGAGCGTCACCTGCAGGACGTTCGCCTACACCAACCACACGCTGCTGCCGGAGGCGCTGGAGCGATGGTCCATCGCCGTCTTCGGCCGGGTCCTTCCCAGGCACCTGCAGATCATCTACGAGATCAACGCGCACTTCCTGGAGGAGGTCCGCATCCGCTTCATGGGCGATGAGGCGCGCATCGCGCGCCTGTCGCTGATCGACGAGGGCGGCGAGCGCTACGTGCGCATGGCCCACCTGGCGTGCGTGGGCAGCCATGCGATCAACGGCGTCGCGGATCTGCACAGCGAATTGCTGAAGCGCGACGTGCTCAAGGATTTCTACGAGATGTGGCCTCACAAGTTCAGCAACAAGACGAACGGCGTGACGCCGCGGCGCTGGATGGTGTTGTGCAATCCCAGGCTGTCGGATCTCATCAGCGAGCATATCGGCGATGGTTGGATCAAGGACCTGGCGCAGTTGCAGCGGCTCGAGCCGCTGGCCGACGATCCGGACTTTCGCCGCCGCTGGCGCGAGATCAAGCAGTCCAACAAGCGCGCTCTCGCGGCTCTTGCCCTCGAGCGGACCGGCATCGTCACCGATCCGCAATCCATGTTCGACGTGCTGGTCAAGCGGATCCACGAGTACAAGAGGCAGCATCTCAAGGTGCTGCACATCGTCTCGCTGTACCACTCGATCAAGTCGAATCCGTCGCGGGAGGTGCTGCCTCGCACCTTCATTTTCGGCGGCAAAGCGGCGCCCGGATACCACCTTGCCAAGCTGATGATCAAGCTGATCACGGCCGTGGGCGAGGTGGTCAATCGCGATCCCGACGTCCGCGATCGGCTGAAGGTGGTGTTTCTCCCCAACTTCAACGTCACCAATGCGCAGCGCGTCTACCCGGCGGCGGACCTGTCCGAACAGATCTCAACGGCCGGGAAGGAGGCGTCGGGCACCGGGAACATGAAGTTCTGCATGAACGGCGCGCTCACCATCGGAACGCTGGACGGCGCCAACATCGAAATCCGCTCCGAGGTGGGCGCCGACAATTTCTTCCTGTTCGGTCTCTCGGCTCAGGAGGTCTACGATCTGAAGGCGTCCGGTTACCGTCCCATGGATTATTACAACGGGAGCCAGAGCCTGCGCGACGTGATCGACCTGATACGCAGCGGCTTCTTCTCGCGCGGCGACACGGAACTGTTCCGGCCCTTGATCGATGGGCTGCTGCACGAGGACCCCTATCTGCTGCTGGCGGACTTCCAGTCCTATATCGAATGCCAGCAGAACGCCGAAACGGCCTATCGTGACACCGAACGCTGGACGCGCATGTCGATCCTCAATACCGCGCGCAGCGGCAAATTCTCCTCCGACCGGACGATACGCGAGTATTGCGCGGACCTATGGCGCGTGAAGCCCGTGCCGATCAGCCTGCTCACACAGTGGGAAGCAGGAATCGCATAGTTCGGCGCAGGGGTTCGGCGGCGCCCCACAGAAGCTGGTCGCCCACGGTGAATGCCGACAGGTACTCCGGGCCCATTGCCAGCTTGCGCAGCCGGCCAATGGGCACCGTCAAGCGTCCGCTCACCGCCGCGGGGGACAATTCGGCGATCGACGTTTCGCGGTCGTTGGGCACGACGCGTACCCAGGGATTTGCGCCCGCGAGCAGCGCCTCGACCTCATGCATGGGCACGTCGCGGGTGAGCTTGATGGTCAATGCCTGCGAATGGCAGCGCATGGCGCCCACGCGGACGCAGATGCCCTCGACCGGGACGGGCCGGTCCTCCGTACCCATGATCTTGTTCGACTCCGCGCCAGCCTTCCATTCCTCCCGGCTCTGACCATTGCCCAGATCCTTGTCGATCCAGGGAATGAGACTGGCGGCGAGCGGTACGCCGAACTGCTGCTTCGGGAAACCGGGATCGGCCAGCGCCCTGCTCACGGCGCGGTCCACGTCGAGAATGGTCGCGGCCGGATCGCGCAGGGCCGGCGACGCCGACCGGTACAGGTATCCCATTTGTTCGAGGAGTTCCCGGACGTTCTGGGCTCCCGCGCCGGAGGCGGACTGATACGTCATCGCCGAGATCCACTCCACCAGGCCCGCCCTCATCAATCCGCACACCGCCATCAGCATGAGCGATACGGTGCAATTGCCGCCGATGAAGTCCTTCACGCCGCGGGTCACGGCGGCCTGCATCACGGGCAGGTTCACGGGATCGAGCACGATGACTGCGTCCTGTTTCATCCGCAGCGTCGATGCGGCATCGATCCAGTACCCGCGCCATCCGGCCGCGCGCAGCCGCGCGTGGATCGCCGTCGTGTAGTCGCCCCCCTGGGCGCTGACCAGCATGGGCAGACGCGCGAGCGCGCCGATGTCGTTCGCGTCCTGCACGGCCGGCGTGGACCGGCCGATGTCGGGCGGCGTGCCTCCCGCCTGGGACGTGCTGAAGAACGTGGGTTCGACCAGTTCGAAGTCCCGCTCGGCGCGCATGCGCTCGAGCAGCACCGAGCCGACCATACCCCGCCACCCGATGATGCCGATTTTCTTCATGACTGGATCATAAACTCCGGCGCAGGCGCCCGCAGGTTGTAATTCGACGACATGGTGCGGCCATAGGCTCCGCAGTTCGCGATCAACACCACGTCGCCCTCGACCGTGGGCGGCAACCAGCGGTCCGCGCCCAGCACGTCGGCGCTTTCGCAGATGGGTCCCACGACGTTCACCCGCTGGGTCAATGGCTCGTCCAGGCGCGTGAGATTGCGGATGTCGTGATGCGCGCCGTACAGCGCCGGTCTGATGAGGGAGTTCATGCCGGTGGCGATGCCGACGTACTGCACGTCCCCCTTGCCCTTGAGCTGGGTCACCAGCGCCACCAGCACCCCCGCCTTGGCGACCAGGAAGCGGCCCGGCTCCATCCAGAACTGCAGTCCCGGAAACTTGCGCCTCAAGGCCGCGATGCCTGCGTCGAGCGCCGACAGATCGACCTCGGCCTGCCCCAATTGCTCCGGCACGCCGATTCCGCCGCCGAGATCGACGATGCGGACCTCCGGAAACCGCTGCGCCAGGGAACTCAGCATCTCGCCCGTTTCGGTCCAATTGGCCACGTCGAACACGCCGCTGCCCGTGTGCGCGTGCAGCCCGACCACGCGCGCGCCGGCGTTACGCACCAGCGCCGCCAATTCCTCGGCCTCCGCGATCGGCACCCCGAACTTCGAATGCGTGCCGGCGGTGCGTACATGGTGATGGTGGCCGCGCCCGAAGCCGGGATCGATGCGCAGGAAGATCTCCCTGTCGCGGAACAGGCCGGGCCACATCTTGAGAGGATAGAGATTATCCAGGGTCACGTGCACGCCCTGATCCAGCCCGTATTGGTACTCGGCCCGGGGCGCGAAATTCGGCGTGAACAGCACTTGCCGGGCGGACAGGCCGGGCACGGAGTTGAAGGCATGATCGAGCTCGCCGCGCGATACGCATTCCAGCATCAGACCCGCCGCATGCATGCGCCTGAGGATTTGCGGGTGCCAATTGGCCTTCATGGCATACGCCCAACGGTCCACGGACCCGACCCGCTTGATGGCGGCAATGGCCGCATCCAACGAGTCGCCGTCATAGACGAACGCAGCGGCTTCGCGCGCGGCGATTTCGCAAAGGCGCCGGCGCTTCGCCGGGGCTTCCCACCAATTGGCGGCGCGGGAGGGCGTCTCTTGCGAGGCGAACAATTGCTGCCAGGTGGGGCCCATCACCTTGTCGGAGCCGATGGTCTGGATCAGCCTCTCGTGCAGCTGATGAACCAGGCGATCGCCCTGCGACTCGTCGATCACGAAGGTGAAGTTCAGGTCGTTCGCCGCCTGCGTCACCAGATAGATCTTGTGGTCCTGGAACAGCTCGAACGCCGACCCCAGCTCGTGCAAAATGCCGCGAATATTGTGCCCCAGCAGGCTCAAGGACGCGCAGGGCCCCAGGATCTCCACCCGGCACAATTCGCCCAGGGCATCGGTGAGGCGCGCGAGCGCGGCCGGATCCAGGGTGTTGGCCGACGGATCCAGCGAGACGGTCACGTTGGTTTCGGAAGTCGACACGAGATCGACGGACAGGCCCTGCCGCTTGAAGACCTGGAAGGCATCCGCCAGAAAGCCGACCTGGTGCCACATCCCCGGGCTCTCCATCGAGATCAGCGTGATGCCCTTCTTGATGGCGATGGCCTTGACCTGTGCGGCCGAATCGGCGACGGACGCCGATACGATGGTTCCCTCGAGCCCGGGCGCCTGCGTCGCATAGACGTGAAGCGGGATCTTGTATTGCCGCACCGGCAAGACGCAGCGGGGATGCAGGATCTTGGCGCCGTTGCTCGCGATTTCCTGCGCCTCGTCGTAATGCAGAGCCCGCAGCAGCCGGGCGGTGGGCACCAGCCGCGGATTGGCGCTGAACAGTCCGGGCACGTCCGTCCATATCTCCAGCCGCGCCGCCGCGAGCTTGGCGGCGATGTACGACCCGGAAGTGTCCGATCCCCCGCGTCCCAACAGCACGGTCTCGCCGTCTTCGTCGGCGGCAATGAACCCTTGAGTGATCACGACCTTGCCGAGCGCGCGCCATTCCTCCTGCATCCGCCCATCCGGCGCGAAATCACAGGTGGCCGACAGCACGCCCGCCTTCTCGTTCGCGCCGTGACGCCGTTCCGCCCTGAGAAAGTGCCGGGCGTCCACCCACGCCGTGTCGATTCCCTGGGCGTTCAAGAAGGCGGCTCCGAGCGAGGTCGCGAGCAATTCGCCCATCGCCATGACCCGCGCGCGAACGCGGTCGCTCACCTCCCGAGTCTCGGCGATGGCTTCCGCCATGCGCTTCAATTCGTCCAGGAAGCGCTCGAACTGCGCGCTCGGAACCAGCCTCAAGTCCCGCGCCAGATCGCGATGACCCTGCTCGATCCGCCCGAGGACCGCCTCATGGCCGCCGGTTACAGCGGCCGCTAGCAGCGATTCGAGGCGATCGGTGACCCCCGACATGGCCGAGTGCACCACCGCCGGGCGCATGTTCGAGGCGATGCGCTCCCGCAGCACGCCGGCGATGTTGTGCCAATTCGAGGCGGAGGAAACACTGGTGCCCCCGAATTTCAGGACCACCCAGGGTGCGAATTTTTCCAACACGGGATTTCCGGGCATGTGGAGATTGCGGCCGGCTTCGAGCGGCGCCTTCAAAAGCTTCGACTCAATCGTCTTCGAAAATGTCGCGCAGCTCTTTTTCCAACTGGCGCTCGGCAAGGACGTCCTCGACGCGGCTCCAAGCCGCCTTGCCCCGCTTGCCTATGGCGGCCGCTTTCGGCCGGCGCTCTGCCCGGTCTATGAGAGGATCGAATTCATGCGATTCTTCGGCTTCGCCAAGAAACTCATCGTCGATGTCGAAATGTTCGTCGTCGCGTTCGCTCATTGTTCGGGAAAAGCCCTTGAAATCAATAGGATCGATCAGCCCACTGCATGAAGTTGCGCACTATATCCGATTCTGCCGTGCATTCAACTAGAGTGAGAGCTGGCCACAGCCTCGGCTTATACAGCATTGGGGCTGGCAAACCAGGCCTTCAAGGTTACGAATAATTTATATTTATAAATCAAAAAAATGGCGCTGTTGTTTCATGTTATTTCCATTCCAGGTTCTGCTGCCGTTCACGTTCCCGTCAAGACGCTCCCGGTGCGCGCGGGCAGCGCCCCCACGGCAACGGCACGATTCACCGCCGACAGAATGGCCAACAGCGATGCGGTGATGATGTTGCTGTGCATGCCGGCCCCGAACAGCGTCCGGCGCGAACGCGTGGTGATTTCGATGTAGGAGACGGCCTTGGCGCCGCTGCCCTCGCCGCGGGAGTGTTCCTCGTACGATAGAACGTCGAACGGCAATCCGATGGCCTTGACCATGGCGTCGATGGGACCCGAACCCTGCCCGTGCCAAGTCTCCAACCGCCCGGAGTTCTCCACCTGCAGCGACAGCCGCTCCGTGTCCGCTCCGTCCGTGGACGCCGCCAATTGGTGCGAACGGTATACGAAGGGTTGGCGGGCGGCCAAATATTCCTTCGTGAACAGATCCCATAATTCCTGTGAACTCAATTCCTTGCCGGTGATGTCTGCCGCGGCTTGCACGACTTGACTGAACTCGATCTGCAGCCGCCGCGGCATCACCAACTGATAGTCGCGCTCGAGCAGGTAGGCAACTCCGCCCTTTCCGGACTGGCTGTTGACGCGAATGATCGAATCGTATGAGCGCCCGAGGTCCGAGGGGTCGACCGGTAGATAGGGCACATCCCAAACGCCGGCGGCACTGCGCGCCGCCAGGCCCTTTTTGATGGCGTCCTGATGCGAACCCGAGAACGCGGTGAACACGAGATCGCCCACGTACGGGTGGCGCGGGTGAATGGGCAATTGATTGCACGCCTCGGCGCATCGCGCCGCCTCGTTGATGTTCGAGAAATCCAGTTTAGGATCAATGCCTTGCGTATAAAGATTCAGAGCCAACGTTACGATGTCGACGTTGCCGGTGCGCTCGCCGTTGCCGAACAGCGTGCCTTCGACGCGGTCGGCCCCCGCCATCATCGCCAGTTCCGCCGCGGCGACGCCGGTCCCCCGGTCGTTGTGCGGATGGATGCTGAGCGCCACCGAGTCCCGCCTGCTCACATGCCGCGAGAACCATTCGATCTGGTCCGCATAGACGTTTGGAGTGGACATCTCGACCGTTGCCGGCAGATTCAGAATGGACTTCCGCTCCGGTGTCGGCTCCCAGACCGAGTTCACGGCATTGCTGATCTCCACTGCAAAATCGAGTTCGGTGGCGGTGAAGCTCTCGGGACTGTACTCGAACACCCATTCCGTGCCGCGATGCCGCTCCGCATGCTCCCGCACCTCCGTCGCGCCGCGCACGGCGATGTCGATGATGCCCGCCCGCTCCATGCGGAACACCAGGCGGCGCTGCGCAGGGGACGTGGAGTTGTAGACGTGGACGATGGCGCGCCGCGCGCCCCGCAGCGCTTCATAGGTGCGCGCGATCAACTCGGGCCGGGCCTGAGTCAGCACCTGGATGGTCACATCGTCGGGGATCAGCCGCTGCTCGATGATCTCCCTGACGAAGTCGTAGTCGGTCTGCGATGCGGCGGGGAACCCCACCTCGATTTCCTTGAAGCCGATCTTCAGCAGCATGTCGAACATGCGGCGCTTGCGCGCCGGGTCCATCGGTTCGATCAGCGCCTGATTGCCGTCCCGCAAATCGACGCTGCACCAGGTGGGGGGCGCCTTGACGACCACATTGGGCCAGCGGCGATCCGCCAAATCGATGGGTTTGAACGCCGGGTACTTGATCGACGGGTCATGCAGCATGATGTTCTCTCACTCGGAAATTGAGCGCCACGGATTCAAACTCGCGCGTCGCTTGCCTGCTCTGGAATTGTTCCGGTCTTGTAAGCGCCGACCGTTAGCGCGAGTAGGTGCGCCTAGCGGCGCAGCAGCAGCGCGAGCAGCGGCAGCGAGGCTGGTCCGGAAAGGAGCGCGGCCTGGGTGGCTGCCTGGTTTTTGCGCTGCATCGAATGCATATTTTCGGAATCTAGCATTGATCTTGATCCCCGCGCAAGCCGGGCAGCGCCAGCGTGCGCAAGCCCCGGCAGCACCTACCCTGGGTGATCGCAATCTGGGCCATCGCAATCTGGGCCGCCGTAATCGCGGTTCTTCCAGCGGGCCCCTCTGCCCAGCCAGTATTGCAGAGCGGAACCCAAGGTTGCCGCCATGTAGAACGCCGCAATCAGCGGCAGTGCCAGCGCCCAAGCGAGATTGCGGCCATAGCGCCTGAGCGTCGGCACGAAGCTCGCACAGGCCAGCGCGAATGCGCTCAATCCGCACAGGCGCTGCCACCCATGGGCGAGCAGCGCTTCACCGATCGGCACCCACCACAGGAGAGCGAGGCCGGCCAACGTGGCGAGGAGGAGCGGCGCCGAATAATGCAGCTGGGTGAAGGCGGTGCGGGCGATCATGGTCCAGATGTCGGCGAATCCGGGATAAGGGCGAATGGACGCGGCAAGACCGGAGTGGCCCAGGAAAATCGGCCCGTTCCGCTTCACGGACTTGGCCAGCGTGACGTCGTCGATGAGGGCTCCCTTCATGGATGCCAGGCCGCCTATTCGGTCCAATGCGACGCGCCGAATCAGCACCGTGCCGCCGGCCGAGGCCGCAACCCTCGACCGCGGATCGTTCACCCGCGCGAACGGATACAGCATCTGAAAGAAGTAGACGAAGGCCGGCACGAGCGCGCGTTCGGCGAGGCTCGAGCACTCGAGGCGCACCATCTCGCTCACCAAGTCGACCGCCGGGGACTCGAGGCGCGCAACCAGGGTGGCCAGATGCCGCGAATCATGCACGATATCCGCATCCGCGAACAGGATGACCGGCGCCTCTCCGAGGGCGACGCCCTGGCTCAATGCCCACAGCTTTCCCGACCAACCGGCGGGTTTGGCGCTCCCGCTGACGAGCTGCAAGCAGGAAGTCATTTGCGCCGGCACGGCAGCGCGCGCGAGCGCCGCGGTGCCGTCGCTCGAACCGTCATCGATCAGGAAAATGCGGAATCGCCCGGCATAGTCCTGCGCCGCCAGCGATGCGATCGCCCGGCCTATGGTCGCTGCTTCATCGCGAGCCGGCACCACGACGTCGACGTCGGGCGTCTGGGACGGGACGGCCGGCCCCAGTTGCGGCGTCGACTGCCAGAACCTGCCGTGCGCAAATACGAGGTACAGCCAGATGCCGGACGACAGCCCGCAGAGCAGCACAGTGGGCGTCAGGAAACCGCCCCGGCCCAGTCCGCCAGCTGGCGTCGAATGATGGCGGCGAGCGCCTCTGCATGGCGGTCGCCGTCATTCAATGCAGGCACCAGCGTCAGTTCTTCGCCTCCCAGTTCGAGAAATTTGTCCCGATACTCGATGGCGCACTCCTCCAAGGTCTCCAGGCAATCGACGGCGAAGGACGGGGACACGATGGTCAGCCGGCGCAAGCCCCGGGCCGCCAGGAGCCGCAGCGTATCCTCCGTGTAGGGCTGCAGCCAGACCACGCTGCCGAATCGCGACTGATAGCAGTGCGAATAATCTTCCTGGGACAACCCCAGCTTCGAGACGAGCATCCGGGTGGTCGCTTCCGCCTGAGCCTGGTAGGGATCGCCCCGCGCCACGTAGGAGGCCGGAATCCCGTGGTAGGACAGCAGCAGGTGCGAGCGCCCGCCGGTCTCTTCCCAATGGGCGCCGACTCGAGCGGCCAGCGCGTCGATATATCCGGCGTCGTCGTGATAATCGTTGACGAAGCGGGTCTCCGGCAGCCAACGCCAGCGTTGCAGCACCTTGCTGACGCCGTCGAACACCGAACCCGTGGTGGACGAGCAGTATTGCGGATACAGCGGCAACACGATGAGCCTGCGGACGTTCTGCTCCGCGAGCGACCTCACGGCATCGCCGATGCCCGGGTTGCCGTAGGTCATGGCGAGCGCCACCCGTACCTCGTCTCCCATCCGGCCGCGCAGGACCCCGGCCACCTTGCCGGCAAGACGCGTGGAGAAGACCGCCAGCGGCGACCCGTCGGGTGTCCAGATGGCACGGTACTTCGGCACGGTGCGAAACGGCCGGAGCGGCAGGATGATTCCGTACAATATCGGCAGCCAGATGAACCGCGAGGTTTCTATGACGCGCCGGTCGCCCAAGAATTGCCGCAAATAGCGCTGCACGGCGAAGTACGACGGCGAATCGGGCGTCCCGAGATTGACGAGCAGCACGCCGATTCGCCCGGGCGCCGCCGGCGGCGCCACGGCGCGAAAATGAGCCATTAGATCCGGTCCTGTGATAATCGGCGTCCACAGTATACTGCGAACCGAATGAAGCCCTGCATCCCTCGATCATGATGTGGCTCACCGCCGGTGAGAGCACAGCGCTGCAGCTCAGCCTGGCCGTCGCGGCACGCAGCGTCGCGTGCAGCCTGCCGCCGGCCGTCGGGCTTGCCTTCCTGCTCACGCGCAAACGTTTCGCGGGCCGGACGCTGCTGGATGCCGTGGTGCACCTGCCGTTGGTGCTGCCGCCGGTGGTGGTCGGCTACGGATTGCTCCTGATATTCGGCGCCCGCGGCGTCGTCGGGTCGTGGCTGGCGAACCAATTCGGCGTCGAGCTGATGTTCACCCGCAACGGCGCCGCGCTCGCCACCGCCGTCATGTCCTTCCCATTGATGGTCCGGGCCATGCGCCTGTCCCTGGAAAATGTCGATCGCGGCCTCGAGGATGCCGCCCGCACGCTTGGGGCGCGCGCGCCGGACCGGTTCGTCACGATCACGCTGCCGCTGATGCTGCCCGGCATTCTCGCGGGCACGGTCACCGCGTTCTCGGCCGCGCTCGGCGAATTCGGCGCGGTGATCACCTTCGTCTCGAATATTCCGGGCGAAACCAGGACGCTGCCCCTGGCGCTGTACACGGCCCTGCAGGAGCCCGGAGGCGAGCACGCAGCGGCACGGCTGGCCTCACTTTCGGTGGCATTGGGACTGGCGGGCCTGTTGTTGTCGGAATTGCTCGCGCGGCGGCTGCGCCGCGTCCTGGGCCGCTGATGCTGGCGGTGTCCGCTTCGCTCCGCCGCGGCCCGTTCGTGCTGGACGTCGGATTCGAGACGCCGACACCCGGTGTGGTCGCGCTATTCGGCCGGTCGGGCTGCGGCAAGAGCACTGCGATCAACATCATAGCCGGGCTGCTGCGCCCGCAGTCAGGCCGCATCGTCCTGGACGATGACGTGTTGCTCGACACCGAATCGGGGGTCAACGTGCCGCCCGAGCGGCGCGCAGTCGGCTACGTCTTTCAGGACGCCCGATTGTTCCCGCATCTTTCGGTCGCCGCCAACCTGCGCTACGCCCTGCGCAGGGCCGCGCGCGCCCCTTACGTGACCCGCGACACCGTGGTCGACCTGCTCGCTCTCGGGCCGCTGATGGACAGGCGCACGCACCAGCTCTCCGGAGGCGAGCGGCAACGAGTCGCAATCGGGCGCGCCCTGTTGAGCCAGCCCCGGCTGCTGCTCCTGGACGAGCCGCTTGCCGCGCTCGACGAGGCCCGGCGCGGGGAGGTGCTGCCCTACCTCGAGTCGCTGCGCGACCAGCTGCGCCTGCCGATGGTGTACGTCACTCACGACTTCGCCGAGGTCCTGCGCCTCGCCACCCACATCGTCCTGATGGAGGCCGGCCGTGTGACCGCGCAGGGCAAGGTGGGCGACATGAGCCTCGACCGCAGGCTGCGGTCGATCATCGGCCCCGACGAGGTGGGCGCCATCATCGACGGCACGGTGCTCGGGATCGATCCGATCAGCAACCTGTGGAGGGTCCGCCTGGGATCGGGCGAGGTCAATGTGCAAGCGGGGGACCTCGACGTGGGAGCCCCGCTGCGCGTGCAGCTTCTCGCGAGGGACGTCATCGTGTCCACGCAGATGCCCCGCCATCTGAGCGTGCGCAACAGCCTTGCCGGGATCATTGCGGGCGTCCAGGACGACGACTCGGATTCCGATCTCATCACCATCGACATCGGCGGCGAGAAGATCCTGGCGCGCATCACCAAGGCGGCGACCCGCGAATTGTCCCTGCGTCCGGGAATGCAGGCGTGGGCGCTCGTCAAATCGATTTCGCTGCGCGGGCACGCCTTTGCCGCACGGACGGATCGGCGCCGGGCGCCTACTTGACGCGCGTGCCCAAATGCATGATCCCGACGATGTGATCGTCCGCCGCCAGGCCGACGGTCGCCTTGACCGCGCCATCGTAGGCGGCGGCGCCGGTCTTCCACATCACGCCGAACCCCAAGTCGTGCGCCGCGAGGAACAGATTCTGCGCCGCCGCCGCCGCCGCCACCACCTGCTCGATCTCCGGAATTTTCCCCTGGTCGCGGCGAACGCGGCATCCGACCACGACCACCGTCGGGGAGCGCAGGAATTTCTCGCGCTCGGATGCGAATTGCTCCTCGCTCATGGCCGGCATGAGCGCCCGCTTGGCGGCGGCGGCGGCCGTCGCGAAGCGCTCGAGAACCTCGTCCCCGAGTACGGTGAATTGCCAGGGCCTGAGGCGGCCATGGTCGGGCGCATGCGCGGCGGCATCGAGGATTCTGGCGAGCTGCGCAGCGGTCGGACCCGGCGCGGCCAGGCGCGCAGCCGAGGTCCGGGTATCGATGGCGGTCAGTAATTCCATTGACGTTTCCTGTTTCGGCTATGATTCGCCGTCATTCGACGCACGGCGCCGCACGCGGCCGCCGAGTGGACGACATGGAAATTATAGCCGTTGTTTTTCAAGGAGCCCGTAATGAATCGACTTGTGTTGGCGACCATCGCCGCGTTGTCCACTGCGCCCGCGTTCGCGGCGCCCGTAACCTACGTCCTCGATCCCAACCACACCTACCCGAGCTTCGAAGCCGACCATATGGGCGGACTGTCCGTTTGGCGCGGTAAATTCACGCAATCAGCCGGTAAAGTGGTCCTCGACAAGGATGCGAAGTCCGGAACCGTCGAGGTGACGGTGACCGTCGGTTCGATAGATTTCGGGCTTGCGAAGTTGAACGAGCACGCCCGATCGCCCGAACTATTCGATGCCGGGAAGTTCCCCACGGCGACCTACAGCGGGAAATTCACCAAGTTCAGCGGCACGTCGCCCACTGAGGCCCAGGGAACGCTGACTCTGCACGGCGTGACGCAACCGGTCACCCTGGTAATCGATTCGTTCCTGTGCAAACCGAATCCCATGACGAAGAAGGAGGTCTGCGGCGCCGATGCCACCGCCGATCTCGACCGCGCCGCATTCGGCATCAACTACGGCGACGCCTATGGATTCAAGATGGGCGTGAAGCTGCGCATCCAAGTCGAGGGCAGTCCCGCCGGCTGATTCGGGCTCCGGCAAAAAATCTTGAGTTCATGCACGTCGGCCCGTCCCGTCAATGCATTGAGGGGTCGGGCCGACTGCGTCTGCAGGGCGGCGACGGATTACGTTGCATCGACGGGCCGCCGCTCAAAACAGTGACGCAGGGCACGAGGCACTGCGATGAACCTGAGACACCGTTGGTCACGCGCCGCGGGCCGATCCCCGCACAATAATTCCCGAAGGAGCGGCACCGATGTCGATCAGCGAGTTCGAACATGGCAAGACCCGGATCATGGCCGAGGCGCGCGAGGCGCTCCGGCGCATGGGCGTCGAGTCACATTGCGTCATGTTCGACCTGCACGGTTCGCGTCCCGCCCCGAGCGGCGCCACCCTGACCGTCACGGTCGACGGCAATTGCGTGAGCGGCTGGTTTCTCGCCGAGGAGATCGAGGACTCGCGGGATAGCGTCTCCAGGTCGGACGTGAAGCATAAGATCGCAGGCCTGGTTGCTCGGGCCGCTCAAGCCGCCTAATCACTCACCCCGCCGATTCCGGCAGTCTCCCCGCACCCGCCGCCCCCAGCGGGCGATCTCCCGGTGCATCCGCCCATCAGCCGACTGTTGGATGCTGTACATTACGAATGCGAATCACTATCATTCGTGTTTGCACTCTCAACGAGCATCGCAGACGCATGAACTGGCTTACCGGCTCCGCAGCGCTGGGAATCGCCCTGGGGATATCCGGCGCGGCGAGCCGCGCTGATCCGACGACCGACGATGGCGTGGTGATGGCCTCACTGTCCAGCCAACCCATGCTCGACACCATCACGGTGCTGTCGCAGCGCATCAGCGGTCCGAGCGTGGCACTGGATGGCGCCTCCCAATACACGGCCACCGCGCAAGACATCGCCTCCATGCCCGCGGGAACCAACACCGCCCTGACCGATGTCTTGGTGCAAATGCCGGGCGTGGCCATCGACCAAAACCAGCAAATCCACATCCGCAACACCGAAGGTCCGCAATTCCAATATCAGATCAACGGCGTGCTCGTGCCCCTCGACATCAACACCAATCCGCCGTTCCTGTCGATGCTCAATCCGATGTTCATCAAGCAACTGGACCTCGAGGTGGGCGTATTGCCGGCGCGCTACAGCTACGCCACCGGCGGCGTGGTCGACCTTCAGACCAAGGACGGCTGCGACACCGCGGGCCGCGAAATCACGCTGCTCGCCGGCCAGCGCGACACCCTCGAGCCCAGCGCACTGATGAGCGGCTGCGGCGGGAGCCTGGGCTACTTCGTCAGCGCGCGCTACGACCGGTCGAACACCGCCTTCAGCTCGGCCACGCCGGGTCCGACGCCGGTTCACGACATGACCCACACGGGCCAGATTTTCGGCTACTTCTCCTATCCGCTGGACTCGGCGACCCGGCTGAGCCTGCTGCTATCGGGCACGGACAGCGACAATCAACTGCCGAACGTTCCCGGACTGGCGCCCCAATACGCGCTGGCCGGCGTCGCCAATCCGCCATCGGCGGACATCGACTCCACCCTGAACTTTCGCGATGCGCTCGCCATGATCGCGCTGTCCGGGCAGCCTTCCGAGAACTCATCCTATACCGTGGCCTACTCCGCGCACACCATCGCCGAGGAATTCCGGCCCGACGACGCCGGCGAGCTGATCTACCAGGGGGTTGCCTCGACCGCTTCGCACATCGATGTGGACAACACGCTGCAAGGCGACCTCGCGGTCCAGAGCGGCGCCCACGCCATCGCGACCGGTTTCTATGTCGGCGAGTACCGCGTCGCGGCCGACGACGCGTCCCTGGTCTTCCCGATCGACCCGGCCCCGGAGCATGCCCTCGCCACGCCCATCGGCGTCAGCAACGACGCGCATGCCACCAACGTGGTGAGCGGCGTCTACGTGAACGACCTGTGGACCTTGAGCGACCGGGTGCGCGCCAACTTCGGACTGCGGCGCGACGGGCTCACCGGCTTCACGCGGGGGCGGCAAATCGACCCCACCGTGAACGTCGCCATCGGCGTCGCGACCGACACGGTGATGCACGCGGGGTTCGCGCGCTACATGCAGATACCGAGCTTCCAGGGCATATCGCCGACGGCCCCGGCCTCCTTCGCCGGCACCACCGGCGCGGGCCCCGCCGGCGTTTCGACTCCATTGACCGAAGACGACTATGAATGGGATCTGGGCGCAATTCACCGGTTCAACGAGCGCCTCACCCTGTCCGTCGACAACTACTACGAGAGGACGCTCCGCTATCTCGACACCGGCCAGTTCGGCGTGGTCCCGATCTTCGCGCCGTTCAACTATGGTCACGGCCACATCTGGGGCACCGAGTCCGCGATCAACTACCGGGGACCCGCGTTGAGCGCCTACGCGAACCTCACCGTGGGAAACAACCTGCAGAAGGGCGTGGCCACCGGGCAGTTCAACTTCCCGCAAGACGAGCTGAATTTCATCGACGGCCACGCCATCGTGCTCGACCATCAGCCCCATTACGGCGCGTCCGCGGGCCTGATCTACCAGCACGGCGGCAACGGGTTCAGCATCGACGCGATCTACAGCAGCGGGCTGCGCGCCGGCTTCGCGGACCAAGAGCAGCTGCCTCACGTGATTCAATTCAACCTGGGCGCGCGGCGCAAATTCGCGATTCCCGGGATCGGCGAGCTCGAGAACAGAATCACCGTGCTGAACCTGCTCGACCGGGTGAACCTGATCCGGCCTGCCGAGGGAATCGGCATATTCCAGTCCGCCTACGGCCCGCGCCTGACCTTCTACGATTCGCTGACGCTCAGGTTCTGAGGCCGGAAACGGCATCGGGGCCGGGGTTCAGGGCGAGGAGGCGACTTCCAGCTCCCGCAGGCGCGGTCCCTCCAACCGGCCGATGCGCACCGAAGCGTCGTACAACACCACGGTGAACGCCAAAACCGCGACGGTGAGCGCCGCGAACGCCTTGAAGTGGCGGGATTCATAGTTCCGTATCGAGCCCGCGAACCCGATCAGCGCGAGCAGCGCCGCGACCACCACGACGGCGTCCACGCTGGCGCGTTGCCAATAACTCCCCCCCAGGTGCAGCCACATGCCGAATTCGTCGAAGGTCAACGCCATCGCGACGCCGTACGCCAGCGCCGACACGCCGGAATTCCTCGGCGTTGGGATGCGGAACAGCAGGTAGCCGGCCACCGCCGCCAGCAGGAATATTCCGTAGTTCAAGTGATGCACGTGGGTGGCGCCGAGAAAAAAATACAGGTTGGGCATGCGCTTCGACATGATGAGCAACACGGCCGAGCGGGCGCCTATGAAGGTCAGGATGAATCCGACCAGGGCGCGGCGCGCCAGCCGGTCGTATCGCATCGTCGTGGCGGGCTCGACCATGGGGATTTAAGCCCTCGTCTGCGGATGCCGGACCGGCTTGTGGTGCGCCTCGAGCGGAATCACCTCGTGGAAGCGCGAATAATCGTACGTCAATGCGCCGTTCGCGTCGGGTTCCAGCACGTCGCGGAAGCTGTGATTCCATTGGATCGCCTGGCTCTGATACTCCGCGCGGCCGATGAGCACCTGCCCCGTCGTCTCGTCGGTGCCGCTCAAGGTCAGGCTGAAGGTCGCATCCATGGCCGACAGCGACTCGGGCGTCGCACTGGCCAGGGGACTCGATTCATCGATGACATGCATCAGGTTCCAGCCGAGAATGAACAGCGGATGTTCCTCCCGCACGAGCTGCAAATCCGTGATTCGCCGCAGGCGATACCCCTCGCTGGTGACGCTGTCGTAAAACATGCGCAGCCGGGCCGAGGCTTCGACGATCACGTTGTGGCGCGCGTTCGCCGACCGGAACATCAGCGTCGGCCTGCCGTCGATGGGCCGCACCACCGCCGACTCGGCGAACAGGAACCGCGCGATCGGCCGTGAGAACCGCGCGAATACGATGCCGGTCAACAGGGCGAGATACAGGGTGCCGATGAAAATCTGTATGGAGGCGAGCACATGGCCGTAGAGTGTTTGGGGATGCATATCCCCGTAGCCGACGGTCGCCAGGGTTTCCACGCTGAAGAAGAACGACCCCGCGTATCCCGGCGGATTGATGTTCGCGATCGAGCCCGGCACCATGCCGTACAGCGCCGCGAAGATCAGGTTGAACCCGACGAAACACGCCGCGACGGCGCCTATCAGCAAGGGCCAGCTGATGGTCATGCAATGGTGGTACAGGTCCTGCCAAACCCTGCGCGGCAGGCCCTCGACCCAGATCTCCGAATTCGAGAGCCGGATCCGTCTGCCCTCGGAGCGCACGCCGCGGTGCCGCGCCGCCGGCGCCGGCGCCGGCCTGTGCCGGCCGCGACCCGATGACAGGCTCATGGGGTGATCGTATGGCGCGATGGAGTCACCGGGCCATGATACTGGATTGCGATTCAGATCACGGACGAGAGATCGGACCGCGCGACCCACCCGGCCTGGCCGGAAGGCGTTCGCACCAAGGCAAATTCACCGTAATCATCCGAGATCTCGACCACCTGCCCGGCCGGAACGGTGAATAACGCGGCGCTGGCGCCGGCCGGCGAGACTCGCGCCGTTGCCGCGTGCACCACCACCGCTTCATGCATCAGGGGCCAGGTGGCCGCCGCATCGAGCGCGGCCATGGATAGCAGGGACACACCGGCCACAAGAGCCGCCCGCCCCAGGGTTCGCCGGGGATGGAAACGAACCGCCAGCAACCCCGCCGCGGCAAGGGCAAGTCCGATGAGCCCCAGCCAGTAAAGGACGTCCGGATCGGCGAACCTCGCGTGGCTCTCGAGCCACGGCCCCTCCTCGGGAAGCCCGGCCGCCGCGCGAACTTGATGGAGGTTGGCCCGCACGTCGGGATCGTGCGGCGAGATCACGCGCGCGCGCTCGTAGTACAGCACCGCCATGGCGGTGTTCCCCGCGCGCGCGTAGGCGTTGCCCTGGTTGTACAGCGCGGCTGGGGAATACTCGCCGGGCGCGGCCGCGGCAGGGACCGGCGGCCCGGCCGCATGCGCGGCGGCGGCGCAAACGAGGACGGCGGCCGCCATCCCGCGCCGGCGATTGCGCCCGCGCCCTCTCACGACGCCGCCTCCAATCCCATTTGACGCAGCACGACCCGCTTCCAATCGTTCAATTCCGAGCGCGCAAAGGGGCGGCCCGAGTAGAGCGCCTCATCCGCGAGAACGAAAATCTTCCGCGCCTCGCTCTGTGCGCCGAGCCGCGCCTCGACCTCCTCCAAAGTCACCGCATCGGGCGGCAGCCGCCAGCGTCTAGCCAAGGCGGTCTGCAATCCGGCGCGCGCCGCATGAAAGAACTCCGGCACATTGCCTGCCGCGGTTGCACGATCCATGGCGGCGGCCAGATGTTCCGGTGCGACGGTGCGCGCAGCGCCGGCGCCGCCGGCTTCCTGGGCGCGCCGCTCGCGCCTCGACAACCAGAACCACGCGCCCGGCAACGCGAGCAGCAGCAGCGACGGCAGCGCCAGATAGCGGGGCTGGAAATAATGGGGAACCAGGGAGTTGCCGTGGCTGCGCTGCGGCGCATGATCGGGGCGCAGGCCCGCATCGCGAGCGGCGGCAGGAACGGGCGCCGGCGCGCTGCCGGCCGACCGCGCCGGCGCGGCCGCCGCGGGCGCAGACACATCGACGGTCACGGGATCGGTCCGCGCGGTTTCATAGCGGCGCTGGTCCGGGTCGAAATAGCTGAATGTGAGTCCGGGCAGCGTTTGCCGGCCGGGATCGGTCGCGACGACCGGCTGCTCGAAGGTTTTGTCGCCGCGAAAATTCGAGTGATCCGCGGGCGAGAATGTGCTCGTCGCCGGATAGACTTTCCAGTGATCGACGTCGCCGAGCATCGGGCTGCGGACGCGATCGAAATTTCCCTGGCCGCTGACCTTCATGCGCAGAGTCAGTGGATCGCCCGCCGTCACCTGGCTGTCCGAGAGCTCGCTGCTGACCTTGAACTGACCCACCGCTCCGGTGAAATCCCCGGGCCTTCCCTCGGCCGGCAGATCGAGCACCATGCAGGTCGTCGCCGGGCTCGATACGTTGACGTCCTTGTTCACCGTCGCAGCGAATAAATTCGCGAGACCCGGATCGTTGAACAGGTCGGCGAGTCCCGATCGATCGAACACGCCGCCGGGGCGCTGCATGCGCACGCGGACCGTCAACGGCGCCTGCACCGCAAACGTCAAGCGGCCGGGCTTCACGGCCGAAAGCACGCTGTGCCACCTGAACACGGTGAAGGGCTTGCCGTCGACGACCTCATGGCTGCGCTGCTCGGGCTCGGCAGCGAGCTTGTCCAGGGTGAAGGCATCGCCGTCCAGCGTGGGCACGCCGTTGATCGACGCGACGACGCCGTCCTGCGTGCCGACTTCGATGTCCACCGGAACGCTCTGCCCCACGTAGATCTCCTGCCTGGGCAGGAGTACCCGCACGAACGCGCTCCCGTCCGGCGCCGCCTGCGAGGAGTCGGGCGCGGGCGGTTGCGCGGGTTGAACCCCCTGGCCCCGCTGCGCACCTTGGCCGGTCCCGCCGGCATCGACTTTGAACGTGAGCGGCCCCACGCCCGGCGCAATGCTCGAGATGACATAGGTCCCGGCCTGCTGCGCGGTCACCTGGTAGGTCACCGAAAGCGACGAGCTCGTGACGCCGTTGACGGACTGCAGGCTCCGCGATTGCGCGACCTGGGTGAATTGAAGCCCGGGGACGGAGGGTGGATTGATCCTCGCATTGCCATCCGCAGCCGTGATGGTGAGGCTGGCCGCTTCGCCCAGCGAGACCTCGGCCGGTTCGATCGCCGCCGTGACGGCGGGGTCGGCGGCTGCCGCGGCGGCCAAAAACAGGCTGGCAGCCAACCCGGACAGGAATCCGTAAACTCGTGCGCCCAATGTGTCCATATCGTGAATTCTAGGCTGGCGCATCCACCGCTCCAATGCCCCCGGAGCTATAATTGTGGGCACCCTGCGCCTGAAGGACGGATGCCTTGTCGAACGATTCGCCACCGTCACCGCCGCCGGCACCGCCGGGCCCAATCGACATCGCCGCCCTCAGTGCGTCCGCGTACGAGGACCTGCGCCGGCTGGCCAGGTCGCGGCTGCGCACCCAGGGTCCGCTCACGCTGCTGGACACGACCGGCCTGGTGAGCGACACCTACCGCCGGCTGGCGATGCAGCATGGCTTGCACATCGAAAGCCGGGCGCATTTTCTCGGCTATTGCTCGCGCATCATGCGCTCGATCATCATCGACATGATCCGCGAGAAGAACGCCGGGCGCCGGGGCGGCGGCGAGCGAAAGATCACCCTGAGCACCTCGCTGGGCGATGCGGTGGCGGGGGAATCGGAGCCGGTGCGGGTCGACGATGCATTGGCGGACCTGGCCAAAGTGGAGCCACGGCTGGCGCAAGTGGTCGAGATGCGCTATTTCGGGGGCTACAACGACGAAGAGGTCGCCGAGGCTCTGGGCATCACGGCGCGAACCGTGCAGCGCGACTGGCAGAAGGCGCGATTGCTGCTGCAGGCGATGCTGTCCGATCAGCGCTGACGCCCGATGTCGGGTATCGTGCGGAATTCCCGTAATATCCCGTTTTAAGCCGAGATATCTTCTCGAACGATGGCCAAACTGCCCTGCCCGCCCGAACTGTGGCCCGCGTTTTCAGCCTTGCTGGACCAGGCCATGGATGTTCCGGATGGCGAGCGCCCGGGATGGCTGGCCTCGCTGGGCGCGGAACATGCGGCCGTTCGGCCCTGGCTGGCCCGCGTCATCACCCCGGCAGCGGCCACGCCGGAGCCGCATTTCCTGAAGGCCCCGGCATTCAGCGATTCGGCGGCCCCGGAATTTCGCGCGGGCGCGCGCATCGGGCCCTACCTGCTGCAAGAGCGCCTCGGCAGCGGCGGCATGGGCGAGGTATGGCTGGCCGCACGCAGCGACGGATCGCTGAATCGGCGGATCGCGCTCAAGCTGCCGCACGTACACTTGATGGCCGGCGTGCTGCGGCGCCGGTTCGAGCGGGAGCGAGATATCCTGGCGGGACTGTCCCATCCGCACATCGCCCAGCTCTACGATGCCGGCGTCGCGGATTCCCAGCATCCGTATCTCGCAATGGAATGGGTCGACGGCATCGAGATCAATGAGCATTGCCGCCGGAACAAGCTGCCGATCGAGGCGCGGCTCGATCTGATTCTGCAGGTCCTGGATGCCGTGGGCCACGCCCACGCAAAGCTGATTGCCCACCGCGACCTCAAGCCGTCCAACATCCTGGTCACCCGCGACGCGCAGGTGAAGCTGCTCGACTTCGGCATCGCGAAACTCCTGGTCGAGGACACCGGCAACGGCGCGACCCAACTGACGCGCGTCGGGACCTGCCTCGCGACCCCGGCCTACGCCGCGCCGGAACAGCTGGCCGGCCGGCCCATCACCGCAGCCGTGGACCTGTACGCCCTGGGCGTCATCTTGCACGAATTGCTCACCGGACAGCGTCCCCAGCGCGAGAAGCCCTACGGACCCTCCGGCCTAAGCGATGCAGCCCGGGCCTCGACGCGAATCGAGCCCGCGCACGCTGCGTTCGTCGGCGGCCTCGAGCCCCGGCAACTGCGGCGCGCACTCTCCGGCGACCTGGACGCCATCATCGCCAAGGCGCTGGAAGCCGACCCCGCGCGCCGTTACCGGTCGGCCGAGGCCTTCGCACAGGACATCGAACTCAGCCGCCAGCACCGGCCGATCCTGGCGCGTCGCATCACCCCGACCGCAGTGGCGTTGAAGTTCATGCGCCGCCACTGGATCGGCGCGGCCCTGACCGCCGGCCTGGCGCTCGCCCTCATCGGCGGCAGCGCGGGCATTGCCTGGCAGGCAGTGCGCGCCCAGCGGGAAGCCCAGCGCGCCACGACCATCAAGGATTTCCTGATCGGCATGTTCCGCGCCAGCGACCCGCGCATCGCCGCGGACAAGCCGCGCGGCGAGATCACGGCGCGGGCACTCCTGGACCTCAGCGCACAGCAGATCGAGAACGGATTCGCCAAGCAGCCTGAAACCCAGATCGAGCTGCTCGGGGTGACCGCGGATATCTATCGGGAGCTGGATGAGACGCAGCGATCGACGGCGCTGTACGCGCGAGAAGCCGATCTCGCGGCCCGCTACGGGGGCGTGGCGGATGCACAGGTCATCGACGGACTGCTGGGGCAAGCCTACAACGCCCACCAGAATGGCGACAATGCCCATTGCGTCGAGCTGCTGGCGCAGGCCGACCCGCTGCTCCGTCGCGGGCATCGGGACGACACCGCGCTGCGGGCGCGTTGGCTGTTGATACGCGGTGAAGCGCTGATGGACGACGCCGCCCGGCGCGACGATGCGCAAGCGGCACTGCAAAGCGCCGCAGCGACCTTCAAGATCTCATCGCCGCAGGACCTGCGCTACTCCGATGCGCTGAGCGATCTCGGCAACCTGTCCCTGGAACGATTTCAATTCGCGCAGTCCGCCGCGTACTACCGGCAGGCCATCGCCGTGTCCTCCGCGGGTGCGCCGCAGGCGGGCGCACTGCTCTGGCCCACGGCAGGTCTGGCGCTGGCCCTCCTGCATCTGGGAGATTTCGACGGGGCGGAGGCGGCATTCGAGCGCGGCGCGGACATCGCCGAGCACACCTACGGGCGCGACAGTCACAACTACTGGGCGATCGTCTCCGATTGGGCGCAATTCCGCTATGAGCAGCGGGGCGAGCGTGCGGCCGCGCTGGCCGCATTCGAATCTCTCGTGAAGAACCTGCCGGATCGCACCGCGTTTCGCAATGCCACCGATGCCCGGGAGGCCGCCCTCGTACTGCGCAAGTACGGCCACTGCCTCGGAACGGATGGACAGGGAGCGCGCTCGTTGCAGCTGCTGGAACAGGCTCAAGCGCTGCAAAAGCAATCCGGGGCGCGCGCCGGCAACGCGGGTTACCTGCAATTGGACTTCGCCAAGGCCTATGAAGCCCTGGGGCGTATCCTCGAAGCGCGCACCGCATTCCTGGCTGCCCTGGATGCGCTCCTGGTGCAGGGTGCCCCTGGCCTGCGGGAGATCACCCATGAGCGCTGGGGACGGTTCTTGATGTCGCAGAAGGATACCGCCGACGCCTACCGGGAGTTCCAGGAGGTGCTGCGCCTGTCCGATGGCCATCCGAGGGGTTCGGCCATTTTTGCGCGGGCCGGAATCGCGGCCATCGCCGTCGCGGGCGGCGACGTGCGCGCCGCCATGGAGAACAGCGGTCGCGCCATGGATCAACTGGATCACATCGAAGGCAGCTTCGACATACGCATCCGTCCCTACGTGTGGAGCATCCGCGCCCAGGCACTCCTGATGGCGGGTGAAATCGACGCGGCGCTGCCGCTGGCGCAGCGCGCGAGGAGCGCGGCGCTGCTTTATTACGCGCAAGAAAGCCCGGCGGTGGCGCAGGTCGAGCGCATCCTTGCCGACGCCGGCCGCGGGGCGCGGCAACCTTAGAGGACCGGCTCAGCTGCCTAGTCCCAAGCGCGCGACTGTCGGTCCGCGCACGACTCGAATTCTATCGCGCGGTCGAAGTCCGCTTGGCGAGAAGATAGCCGATCAGCACGCCCGCCACGAGACCGATCGCAAATGTCGCAATCAGGTCCACGATGATGCTCGGCGGATTCTCAGGCGGGTTGTCGGCGCACGCCTCTCCCGGCTTGCACGGCGGGTTGATCGGCCTCGCTGAGGCCCTCTCGGTGTCCCCCGCCTGAGCCTGCACGCCCTGCCAATTCACGGCGTGCCAATTCAGCCGCCCTTCCACCGCACGCAAGAGCTGACTCAGCTCCGGGCTCGCCACGCCGCTGAAATCCAGTCGATAGCTCATCATAGGTAAGTGCTCCAAAACAAGAAGTTAACCGACTCTGTTAGGTAAGTGCTTTAGATCGAGATCTCTGCAGGTCGAAGTCCTCGAGGCAGCGGCGCGCAGCCTCCCGCAGCCCGCCGGCCGCACTGCCCCGCTCCAATCGCGTGACGCGCTCCACCAGATAGCCGCGAGCGGCCGTCGCCTGTCCCTGCTCGGCGGCCAGCACCGCGAGCTGGTACAGCAGATCCTGTTCTCGCTCAATCTCCCCTGCCTCCTTCGCCAATCCCAGAGCTCGCTGCAGATAGGATTCCGCCTCGGCCAGCCGGTGCAGCGCATAGAGATTCTGCGCCGTGTTCACGATCACGGTGCACAAACGGGAGTCGCCGGCGCCGAACCGCGCCTCGCCCTCCTCGAGCAAGCTCCGGTTGACCTCGTAGGCCTCTATGAAGCGCCCTGCCTCGTGCAAGGCAAAGGCATGCCGCTCGCGAATGCCGAGCCGCCGGTCGATGTCGAAGTCGGTTGCCGTGGCGGACCACTGCGCCGCCTTCGCGTAATGTTCGGCGGCGGTCTGAAAGCTCCGCAGGTCGCTCGCCACGCCTGCGAGAAAATAGTGGTCCCGCACGAGCTGGTTGGGATCGGCCGATGCGCCGGGATCGATCGCCAAACCGTCGATCAACAGGCCCCGCGCCTTGGATCGGTCGCCCCGCCGGTACTCCAGCGTCCCCAAGCAGATGAGAATCTGGCGCAGTTCCGGCCCTGAATCCGGGCGCTCGCGGACCCGTGTCGCCAGACGCTCCAGCTCGGAAATCAGCGGCGCTGCGTCGACGCTCGCCTGCGGGTCCATCAGCAGAGCCCATATCTCGGCGACGCGAATGCGCGCCGCCGCCTGCGGAGCGGTCTCTGTCTGTGGGTTGGGATCGTCCATCGCCATCATTGAATCAGATGGCAGGCCGTAAATCGTGGGTTGCACGGCGGGCGTACCCGCCGTGCAACCGCGGACGGCTAGTGTATCGACTCCAAATAGTAGGCCACCGCCTTCATGTCTTCGTCTTTGAGCGGCGCCGCCACACCATTCATGACCACCTGCACGCGGGTGCCGTTGTGCAAGGCGATCAACTGTTTGATGAGATAGGCCGCATGCTGGCCGGCGAGTCGCGGAAACTGATCGTTGCCCGCGGCATCGCCCTGATGGCATGCGGAGCACGGCGGCACGCCGGTTGCCGCAATACCCTCGTTGTAGATGCTCTTGCCCTTCGCGACCTGCCCGGCGATGTAGGAACCCAGGAACGGCGCCGGGTCGCTGGCAAACGGCGTCTGCTTGCTATAGAAGTCCGCAAGCGCCGCGATCTGCGTGTCGTCGAGCTGGGAGGCCATCCCCCACATTATGCCGCGCGCAAACGGGTCCCCGCGCGAGTGGTCCCTGAACGCTTGCAACTGTTCGACGATGTACCACGCCTTCTGACCGGCAAGCGCCGGGTAGATCGGCGATATGCTATGCCCCTGGGGGCCGTGACACAGCTGGCACTTGCTGTAGGCCAGATATTCCGCCGCCTCCGCCGGAGAGGCGGTCGCAAGCGGCGTTTGCAACACCTGCGCCGTGGCTGCCGATGCCGACAGAAGAGAAATGGCCGCCGAAGCCGCAGCGAGAATCGTCATTTGTTTGATTTTCATAATGATTCTCCCGATTACAGCGCAAACCACATTAAGAGGTAGGTCGTGTCATTATCTGACGCATTGCGACCGTTGCCATCGTAGTTGTTGGTACCGCCGTTGAACTTCGTGTAGTGCGAGTACTGCAACGTGAACTGAACGTTCAGCCACGCCTGGTATTTCAGCTCGGTTACCCACGAATTGGTGGTGGGATTGCTGTTGGCACTGTTGGTGACGCCAACCGGAAAGGCACCCGGTGTGCCGACCGCAACGCCGCAGGTATTCGCAGCGCACAGTGTAGGCGCGGATGGATACGCCACCGGATCCGTCGATCCCTTGGTCGAGATATACCCCAGCGTGAAGGCGACTTTGCGGTTATACCAGTAGGTCGCATCGGTCGAGAGGTAGCTCAGCCAATCGCTCGGATTCGACGCGCCCAGAAAGGACGACGCGTCGAGAGACTGGTTTTCCTTAACGTAAGTGCCCTTCCAGGTCACGATGTTCTTCTCGCCGATGAATTGAAACTGGAAATCTTCCGCGACATCGGTGTAGTTATTGGTCAGACCCGACAGTGCGTTGCCGCCGCCCGGGTAGAGCCTGAAGCGGGACCCGTAAGTTCCCACTTCGAGGGCGTAACGATCGAAGTCGTATTCATACGCGAGGCGCCAGTAGGGATTGTTCCCGGCCGGCACGTTGGAAGTCGCCGAATCATAGGGCGCCGGGCTGCCGGTGATCGGGTTGCCGGGAGAAGTCGAGCCGGTCTCCGCGGCGCGATAAAAGCCGACCGCCCCGTACAGTTGCTCGTTCCAGAGCGCATAGAACACCGGGCCGGCCACCTGATAGGCCAAACCCGCGTTGATGACGGGGCCCGCCAACGATCCCACGGCGATTTCCGGCGGAACATACGGGAAGCCGAACGCCGGAGTGGTATTCCACGGATCCTCGATGGTCGGATTGTTGTTGATGGATACACCGTAGGTGAGCTTGGTCTTGTTCGGCAGCACCACCGTGTCGGCAAAGCGGAAGTCCGTGTTGTCGATGTTGAAGGTGTCGGCCGAGCTGTCGTAGGTCACCTGGGCGAAGGCGCCGAAGTGCGGTGCGATCTTGCCGCCGTACAGCAAGGACACCTGCTGCGGGAATTGAATGCCGTCCTTGAGCGACTTCGCGCCCGGAATATTGCTGTCCGGTAGCGCCTTGCCCAGCGCCACATAGCCGCTCATGATGAACAGCGACAGATTCGGAATCGCCGGCAACGAGAGGATCTGCTTACCCTCATCGGAGATCATCTCCAAGTCCTTGCCATTGTCCAGCTGATAGCCCTGCAGCTTGAACATGCGGCCGAAATGGGTGAGTTCCGGGTAGTTGACGTGGCAGGCCGCGCAGGCCTCGCCGGTCTGCCGCGCAAACAGCGGCAGCGCGCCCGCGGGACGGGCAACCATGATGCCCAGCAGTAGCGCCAAGACGGCCCCGCTGCGGCACCATGCATTTAATCTAAAATCGCTGAATTGATTCATAACTCTGAATCCCCCTTAAAAAATGGCTTCAACAACTCTCGCCCGTCTGCACCCCTCGCCCGTCTGTAGACGGGCGCCACGGGCGGCCGCACCCTCACACGCTTTGCAGCATTCCTGTAGGCGTGTTTGCTGCACTGCAACTTCGATATTCATCCCAACTACGGCAGCTCTGGGTCGTGGCCCGGCTGCGCCTTAATTCTGGAACAATCCAACCCGGACCAACCGAATCGGTCTTCAGCTCTTCTTCTTCCTCGGCATCAAGATGTACCAAGATAGCAACATACTGGAAAAAGCCAACCCCAACCCGAAGATCGTCGCAATAATTGACAGCATTGTCTAGTTTCCGCTTAAGTTTGACGGTACCCCGACCCGGTTCAAGTCGCCGGCTCGCGCTCAGTGTTTCGCGTCGGCCTTGGCTTCCTGGGCATCGTGACGCTTCAAGGCCACCGCCAGGATACCGGCGAATCCGATGCCGAATACGATCATGCACCAATCGATGAAGCCCGTGAAAGTGTGCGGATCGTAGTTGATGGGCCACCACCCGCCCCAGTCGGCGAACTCACCACGGCCGAGAAAACACATCATCGCCGCGCCGAATACGCTTCCATTGCCCATGCCGGTCACGACGCCGCCAATGATGATCGTCCAAAATGCCCGAGACGGGATTGATTGTCGTTCCATATTTGCCTTAGCCTCGAATGCCCGTGAAATTAATGCATTTCGCCCCAAAGCGATCCTACTCGAAGGTTTTGGCTGATGCAAACGCGCACGGGATCACCTCGCGGACTCCCGTGCCTCTCGATCGAGCGGACTCAACTCGAGCATTCGCGCCCGGCTCGCGGCCGCGCCTGAATCACCGCGCGCGCGTTGCAACGACCAAAGCGCCCGCCACGCGTCCACCGATCCCGGGTTAATACCTAGGATCCTACGTATAAGATCTTCCCGGGAGAGCCCACGCTCAGGCGCGGCGTCAATGCTTGCCAGCAGCCGGTCCGATACGGCATCGAGGATCCAGCGATCGTGCGGATCGGCCTCGAAGGCCAATCCCAGCAAATGGTCGGCCTCGAGCGCCGAGCCCTGCGAATTCGCAAGCTCGCTTCGCACCAGGAGTTCGGTGCCGATGAAGGCCCGCTTGAAGCCCTCTTGTTGCGACGGCGACACACTCAAAGCCGCCGCCGCCTGCTCCAAGGTGGGCCTCCGGGCCAGCAGCCAGCGCAGCATCGAGGGGATGCCTGCGTGATGATCGTACTGCAGCCGGGGCACCAGGAATTCGATCACCGGCGCCCATTCATGCTGCACCGGGCCTGCACTCGGTTCAACGGGACCCCAATAGCGTCCCAACCATTCGCTGTCGCCCTCGGACGCCGCCTCCGCCCGCTGTTCCGGGGTCAAGGAGTTCAAATGTGCCGCGAGGGACGGCGCGCCCTGCCACTGATCCCGCGGCCCCACCAGCGCCAGATGCATGCCGTCGAGGAACATCTGGCCCCGAGGAAACACCGCACGGAAGCTGCGCAGGACCACGGACAGGGTGTCCGGGTCGAACTGGTTGAGCGCCAGCCATTGAACATAAAGCCCCCCGGCGGCCAGGCGCTCTCGTACCCGCTCGAATTGCTCGACGGCGAGCAGCGATCCCATCCCGGCCAGATCCGGGTGAAAGACATCGCCGATGACGACGTCATACGTCTGGGCCGTTGCCGCGAGAAAGTGGCGGGCATCGTCATGATAAACATGGGCCCTCTGCACGGCCCCTCGGTTGCTCTCGACGAACCACCGCCGTGCGGCGTCGATGCTCCCTGCGGACAGTTCCACCGCGCTTCGGTCGAGGTCGGGGAACGGCAGCGAACCCGCCATCGAAATGCCCGTGCCCAAGCCGATGAATAGCACCGTGTGCGGATTCGGATGCAGGAGCAGTGGAAGCCGGGATTGATTGGCCTGCACGAACACTGCCGTCGGGTCGGACGAGGCATCCTGACGGCGCAGATCGGTGAGCAGGACGCGCTGCCCGTCCGGCTGTTCGATGACGTGGGTGATCGCAATCGCATCCTCGTAGCGATACAAGTCGCGGCTGCCGGCCATGGCTTGCGGCAGAAAATCCCTGACCGGCGGCAGGACGGCCACGGTCCAGGCAGCGGCGGCAACCAGCGGCACGGCCGCCCATGCCCGGCGGGACTGCCTAAGGATTTGTCCCGGAACCAGCAGGAGCACGGCGGCCGATGCGACGACGCCGGCGCTGCCGATGGCGGGAACCAGAAGGACGTAGACCAGCGCCCCGAACGCGCCGCCGAGCGCGTTGGAGGCGTAGAGCCAGCTTCCGTTGGACCTGAATCTCGCCGCCAGGGAGGGCAGCCACGCCCCCAGGGAAAGCGTCACGGGCAGCGTCAGCGCCGCCAGTATCAGCCCCTGCACGAGCAGGGCGGCGGCCATCGACCCGAACCTCGCGCGCTCCAGCCACGCCGAGGCCGCGGGGAGCAGCCAAAGCCCCGCCACGGCGTAACCCGAGGCACACCAAGGCAACGCCCCCATCATCCTCGACTCCGGGCGGCGCGAGGCAATCAGGCTGCCGAGCCCCATGCCGAGCAGCATCACCGCGAGGATGAGCGCGAGAACGTATTCGGTGCGCAGCATGGCGAGGCTGAACAGCCGCAGCCACGCCATCTCCAGCAGCAAGCTGGCGGCGCCGATGATGGCGTAGTTGAGCAGCAACAGGCGGGACGGCCTGCCCGCGGCCGGAGCGGCGGTCGTTGCGCCGCCCGCGCCCTGCCGACCCAGGGTGAGGAACCCGGCCGCGACCACTCCGTTGATCGCAGCCACCCAGCGCACCGCGTCGGTCCACCCCACCATGGGGAGCAACAGGAGGGGCGCCAGCGCGCCCAACGCCGCACCCGCCGTGTTGCTGCCGTACGCTCCCCCCAGAGTGCGCCCGCTGCGGATCCACCCCTCGACCATCAACGGGAAACCGGCGCCCATGGCCGCGGCCGGCAGCGTCAACAGCAACAGGCCGGTCAGCATCAGAAGCGCGTGCCATTGCGGCGCCGAGAGGGACCCGGCCGCGCCGTCGATGAGCGGCGTCGCGAGCCGCACCCCCCAGGGCAGCAGCAGCGCAAACAGCGCGATGGCGGATTCGAGGAGCGCGAGCAGCTGCAGCGGCCGGGCCACCCGCACGGCGTACGCGGCCATGGCGGCGCTTCCGCCCGCGAGGCCCAGCATGAAGGCGCTGACCGTGACCACGACCGCCAACGTGCTGACGCCGAATTGCAGCCCGAGCATGCGCGCCCACAGGACCTCGTAGGCAAGCCCGCACAGCCCGGAAAGGGCGCAGAGCGGCGCCAGGAGCGCGCTCACGCGGGCTTTCCCGCCCGTCAGAATGGGAAGAACCAGACCACTCCGACGATGACGTGGATCAGCGCCACGGTGACGGTCAGGCCGGCCAGGATCATGTGCACCAGGAACAGAGGCTTGCCAAACACCGCCACGGCGATGCCGACCGAGGCAGTGCCGATCAGCAGCACCAAGAGCGCGGCGCCGATCGAGAACATGATGACCTGCTTCTCATGGTCGCCGATGACGGTGGTGTGATTGGAGCCGGGCAGCTGCTGGCGGCCGAATTGCTCCAGTATCTGCGTACTCGCATTTCCGGGCTGCACGGAATCCGCCAGGCACACCGGGCCCAGGATCAGAAACCCCAGCAGACAGGTCAGCGCGCGCAACCCGCTACTCATCGCCGGTCCTCTTGGGCTTAGGGTGCGGAGCCGGCTTTTTCATCGGCTGCCGCCACATCAAGATCAGCATCAAGACAAAGGGCACGAACACCGCCACCAGCAGGAAGATGAAGATCATCCAGGGCGTCTCGATGCTGACGTGAAGGTAGCGATAGCTGTCGATCGCATAGCCGGCGTTCGCTTGCAACAACAGCAGGGCCAGCGCCGTTGCGCGCAGCGCCGGCCTCATTTCGACCCCGGGCCGGAAGGCTCGCTGCTGCTGGCGCAGCGAAAGCCATAGAAATCGGTGGCGTGGTTGGGTGCCGCGTAATCGCGATGGTACAGCGACGTCGAGAACGGATCGCCCTTCCAGGATCCGCCGCGCAGCACCTTGTAGTCCCCGATCTGCATCGCGTGCGATTCCCCCGTTGCAGCGTTACCCCCGGCCGGATTCAGGGACGCTGTGGAGCCTTCATAGGGCCGCATATCATCCGCCATCCACTCCTCCACATTGCCGGATAGATCGAATATGCCGTAGACGCTGGCCCCCTGGGGATAGGCCGTGACATTGGTCGAAGAACCGACGTTGTAATAGGTGTTGAGCCGGGTCGGATCCATTTTGTCGCCCCAGGGCCAGCGGCGCCCGTCGGTGCCGCGCCCCGCCTTTTCAAACTCGGCCTCATGCGGCAGGCGGCGCCCCGTCCATGCGCAGTAGCCGGCCGCATCATCCCAGGCCACCATGGACACCGGCTTCAGCAGCTCGCCCTGTGGTATGCGCCCATTCTTCCAATTGAGCGGCGGCCGCCGGCCCGTGGCCGCGACGAAACGCGCGTATTGCGCGTTGGTCACCAGGTACCGGTCCAGGTAAAAGGCCGGCAAGACGACCCCGTGACGCGGCTTGTCCTGCTCATCGGCGCGCTCGAGGTCGGTGCCCATGATGAACCGGCCCGCAGGCACGAGCACCATTCGGTCCAGGTCCTCCCACTCCTCGCGCCCCACCAAGCGCTGAGCCTCGACGACGTTGTAGCCGGTGGCGATGGGCCCGGTTTCATGTTTCTGCTGCAGCGTAATATCTTCGCCCGCAGCGCGAACGCGGGTGGATTCTTCCGAGAGGTCGTAGGTCGCCATGCGGCGCATGTCGCCCAGGCGCAGTTTGCCGAGCATGACGACGTGAATCGTTCCGCCGATCAACGCCAGGACCAGACACGTGATGAGCGTCATCGACAGTAGGCGGCGGCGCTGCTGCCTGTCCTGCTCGGACAGCGCGGACGTTCGATATGGACCCAAGCCCATGGATGAATCTACCGGTGAATGGGCCTGGCCTGCTCGACCGCCTTCTTACCGGCCGCCCGCCCGTAGGTCCGCCTGATCACCACCTCGCCGATCACGCCACCCACGGCGGCGGACTCCAGGGCCAGGATGACGTAAAACCCCCACCACCCCATCGGCATCAGCGAGGAGCCCGGCGGCAAGGGGATCGCATGATAGAGAATTCCGAAGTAGCTGATGCAGCGGACGATGAGCGGCGGAATATAGGACAGCCATTTTCCGCCGAATCCATAGATCAGGGAGACCATCATCCCCGCCAGGAACGGCACGAGGAACATGTCCACCACCCAGAGCGGGCTGAAATACCCGATGCCGCCGGTGAATCCCTCGATGGTAACGCCCAAGAGCCGGTCGCAGAAGTGATTGAAGACCGACGCCAGAATGACCGCTCCCGCACCGCGGTAGACGGCCCCCAATTTAGTTTTCCGCATGCGCCCGAGGATACTCTTTCCCGGTCAGCTTTTCATATTCGGCGGCCCGCGCACTGTCCACGTACCAGTCCTTGGCCTTGAGGCTCGCCATGTATTTCGCGAGGATCCGGCGCTCCTCCTGCGGCAGGGCCGCCAGCGAGGGCATGCGGTATTCCGGCTTCAAGCGACTCGGCAATATGGACTGCGGGTCCGGGGAGGAAAAATAGTCGTAGAACCAGTCCTCGCTGCGCAGCGACCCGATCCCGTCGAGAGCCGGGGCCGGAACCGTTTCGAATGCGCTCTTGAGGGTCCAAAGGGAGTGGCACTCCCGGCAGCCGTGGTCGTGGTACAGATCCCCCGCGCGCCGCGCCAGCGCCGCATCCGCCGTGGTGAAGAAGGGAATTCCCCGGTCGGCCTGTTTGTCGGAATGAAGGCTGATCAGGTTACGCGCCATCAAGCCGGCAACGACCACACCCATCGTCGCCAATATCAGCGCTTCGCCCCGCCTCATGTCGGGGGTCGGCGCGACTCCGCTTGCAGCTGAAGGTGTCGATCGCGGCTCGCCATCTGCGCCTTCAGCACTTCACGGCTGTGCCGGAATTCGGCCGGGGTCATCTTGTCCTTGTCGGTGTCGGTAAAGACCAGGTACTTGATGTCCTCGTCGAACTGCTCGTTCTGCCACGCCCAGCGAATGCCGAACAGGCTGACCACGATGATGCCGGCCCCGACAATGAGCCAGAGGTAGATGCTCCACCCGTCACCGAGTGATTCGAGAAAGCTCATAGTTCACCCTCCATCCCGGCAATCGCCGAATCAAAAGAGTACGCCGGACAACATCTGCAAGGAAGCGAATACCACCGCGACGACCACCCCGAAGATGATCGCCCCGAACATCACCTTTTCGCCGGTTCGCGTGATCTTGTTGCCGCCCGAGCCGTTCATCACCGCCACGATGATTCCGGCAAACAGCAAAATACCCAGCATCAGCAGGAAGAATACGCCCACCCCGAATCGCTGGCTGTGAAGCCCTTCGATGCTGAGGTCGATCCGCGGACCCGGCGTATTCAGCGCCAGAATCATCACCCCACCGGCCTATCGCTTGATCTGCGGATTCTTCTTGTCGTAGTTGTCGACGAAGAACCCATAAATGAACGGCGCGAGGAACGCGATGGATATGGGAAGCAGGACCGCCAATGGGCCGTAGTCGAGATCGATCATAGGATTTTCACTCCAATTTCAAAGGACGCCGCCAAGAGCTAGTGTTCGCCGTGCCGGGGCTGCCAATCGGTCGGGGGCAGCCGCTTCACCACCAGGAACACGCCCAGGAAGAACGCCGAGAGGTAGAATAGATCGATCGTATAGCCCTTGTCCCACCAAGGCTGCTGGCGAATCCGCGTGCCGTCCGGCCGGTAGTTGCCCTCGAAATTCGCGATCGTAACCGCGTTTCCGACGACGGTGTAATCCCCCAGGTCGACTCCCGGCTTCTTCGCCTCGAGCGCCTGGATCTGTGGCGCAATCTGGCGCAACTGGTCCATCGAGATCGGATGGCGCGCCAACAGCGCATCGCTCCGGCCGCTGCGTTCGCTCGGGGTATTCTCGTAAATCGAGCGGATGACGCTGATTGCCTCCGCGTCCGTCTTGGCCGCCAAGACGCGCGGATCCGACATGGCATTTACGTAGGGCGCGTACAGCGCCGCCGTCGGCCGCTGTCCCCACAGAGGGAAGGTCACGAAGAACGCCGTGCACGTGGTCAGCAGAACCAGCAGGATAATGGGAACGGGGATGGGATTGTTGTCCTCGGTGAGACCGCCGAGGGTCTCCGATTCCCAAAGACGTTCGGCTTTGGCGACGGTAGAACTGTCGCTCAAGGTCGCCATCGGTTCATTAAAAGTCCAGGCCATTCGCTCTCTCCGGTTCGTTGGCGAGATTATTTCATGTTCAAGACGAAATCGATCAGCCACCGCGCTTGGCTGTTTGAGGCATAGGCCGGCACGTCCGGCGGCAGATCCCGCTTGCCCTCGCGGTACGCGTCGAATTCTTCGTTCCACTTCGCGTAATCGATCTTGTTGCCGCTCGCGTCGACCTCTCCCCAGAGATAATCGAAGCGCGGCATGATGGAATGCGGCTGCACCAGGCGCGGGTTCCAGAAATGCAGCATCATCCATTCCTTCGAGGAGTTGCGCGAGCCCACGTGCAGCAGGTCGGGAGCCTTGCGGTCGGAGCCGAAGGCCGTCGGCGATTCGCCATTGAAGTCGCCCAGCATCGGCGGAGCGCCGAACACCTGCCAGTCCTGAGTCTGTTCCGGCAGCAACGTATGGCACCACCAGCATCCCTCCCGGACGAACATCGTCTTGCCGGCGCCGGCATGGATTGCGTTCTCGTCGCCCGCCGCCTTGAGGACGCCTTCCGGCTCCCAGCCCCGCGTCGCCGTGGCATCCTCGATATAGGCCACGTTCTTGTCGCTGCTGCGCACGAGGAATACGGCACCTTGGGCTTCGCGGGCATCCCCGATCTTGCCGTCATTGAGGCTGAGCGCCTTGGAGGCCGAACCGAGGTTGTCGGGATGCCGGATGCCGCCCGGAAACGGCGTGCCCGGCTGGTACACGTACGCGTAGATCGGATCCATGGCCTGCCCGCTCTTCGGGTCGGCCTTCAGCGCCACCTTGACCGGCTTGTTCTGCCCGAGCAGAAATGGATCGTAGACGTTGAATCCCGTCTCATATCCCGAGGTCAGCTGCTTATCCATCGAAATTGACGTGGCATCCACCGCGGCAATGTCGAAGCTGGGCAGCAGGAGCGTGATGCACATGGAGCCGCCCAGCGCCACGGCGAACATGCGACTGCCGATCTTATATTCTCTGAAATTCATCTCTTAGCCTCCGGTTTCGCCGCGCAACTTATCGTTCGTAGGCCAGTTCATGCGGCATGCGGCCCTTCGGCACCACGGTGCCGACCCGCGTCGTCATCCACATGTTGTACAGCCACACGATGTTGCCCAGGAATACCAGCGACCCTCCGATCCAGCGGGCAATCATGTACGGATGCTCGGCGATCACCACGTCGATGTACGGAACCTCGTAGATCTTGCCGGCGCCCTGAATCAGCCCGGCGATCGTCATGGACACCCAGTAGATCGAGAAGCCGATCAGCAGCGACCAATAATGGATGTTCCCGAGCGTGAGAGACCAGAGCTTGCGCTTCAGGATCATCTGCAGGCCGAGATACACGGCCGCGACCTCCATGAACGTCGAGAACCCGAGCAGCGCCAAATGCGCATGCGCCACGATCCAGCCCGTGCCATGGATGTACCAGTTGATGGCCCGGGTCTGCTGGAATCCGCCCTGCATGTTGAGCGGGATCGCCAGGAGCGCGCCTGTGACGGTGAACCGCACCTCGAGGTTCTCCACGAACATGCTCCACTTGCCCTCCATGGTCAGCAGGATGTTCGACACGAAGGCAATCGCGGGAACCAGGATGAGAACGCCCTCCACCGAGGCGAAGGACTTGAGCCACTCAGGGAGCGGCGCCGACATGAGGTGATGGGCCGCCGGGGTCGAATAGAACACCACCACGGACCAGAAATGCAGGTGCCCGATGCGATGCGAGTACAACGGGTTGCCCGTCACCTTGGGGATGGTGTAGTACGCGATGGCCGCGGCCACCGGGGTGATCCACAGACCCAGCACGTTATGCGCGAACCACCAGGTCAGATACGCTTCGGTCAGACCCGTGAGGTGGAAGTACTCCGGCAGGTTGCCGACGATGAACACGATGATCAGCATGAACGTCGCCGCGGCGAAGAACCAGTTCGTGGTGTAGATGCCCTGGGTGCGGCGGTTGATGATCGTCATCCAGACGTTGACGCCGAGCGGTATCGCCATGAAGAACGAAATATAGAGGTCGATAAACCAGGGGAAGTCGGAGTATTCTCGTCCCGAGGTCATTCCCAACCACAGCAGCGTGAGGCCGAGCGACAATCCGACGTTCCAGAGGAAGCAATTCCACAAGCCGAGCTTCTCGGACCAGAGCTTGGTGTTCCCCAGGGCCGGCGTGATGTACATCATCGCCATGGCGAACGCCATCGAAATCCAGCCGAAGATGACGGCGTGGACGTGCACCTGCCGCATATGGCCGAATGAGACGAACTCCAGGCCATGCACGAAATCCGGGAAGGCCAGCTTGGAGGCATTGAACGCTCCAAGTCCCGTGCCGATCACGAACCAGACTATCGAGGAGAAGCCGAAATACACCGCGGCGGATCCCGCCGGAATATCCTCATTCTTGGCCAAGAGATACTTGAACATCCGTCGGTCCCCCACTTCGTGTCTGACGTCAAACTCTAAATATCGCCCGGCTGCCGGGCGCTGTGCCGGTTGCCCGGCGCTGCGCCTTCTCTGCGCGGCGCTTCACATCCCCTGCGAGTCCATCTAGTGGTATCTCGCAGTCGCCCGAACGCTAATCGATTTTCCCCGGCATTGCAATCCCGGGATTACCACTAGATCGCAATAGCCCGTATTTGGTCATGGCACCGCGCACCATGAAGAATGCCGCGCTGAACACCACGAGCGACGTGACCAAGGCAAAGGGCGAGAACATGGGCCACGGCGACTCCGCCTCGGAGCCGGCAATCCACACATAGCGCTCGATCCAGTAGCCGGTGATGATGGATACGGCCACGAAGGCGATGATGCCGCGCGAGTACCGGGAATAAGGCACGATGAGGATCGGAAACGGCACCACGAACTTCAATATGAAAAAAAGCCAGAACAGGTGCCCAAAGGGGCCGTTTTGGTTGTGGAACCACCGCCCGGTCTCGTCCTGGAGATTGGCGTACCAAATGATCAGATACTGGGCGAAGAAGGTGTAGACCCATAGGATGGTGAAGGCCAGCATCAGCTGCGCCAGGTAGTTGAAGATGTATTCCCCGGGAGGGTTGACCAGCGCCTGTTTGCGCACCAGCAGCATCACGGTCAGGGCCAGCACCGAGAGCATCATGCCGAACGAGCTGACGAAGTGATACATCGCGTAGAGCGCGCTGGACCAGCCCGGCTCCAGGGTCATTTCGAAATCCCAGGCCACCATGGTGCAAAACAGCACGTGGGCAAACGGGATCAGCAGCGCGATGTTCCGGAACGTGACCGCCTGCGCGGCGCTGCGCGTGGCCACCGCCTGATATTTGATGAAGAGCCCGTAGAGCACGCCGACGACCACGAAGCCGGCGATCTCGCGCGCCGCCAGGAACCCCAAGTTGTTCCAAGCGGGCATGGCCTCGAAATTGCCCACCCAGGGGAAGGTCTTGGCGCCGTTGATCAAAAGGATCAACAACAGGCAGAACGCCAGGGGGAACAGAGCGAAGAAGCTCACGCTGATGTAGCGGATCTCGAAGCGCCACTTCGCATTGACGAGGTGCAGCAAGGCCGCCAGCGTCACCCCGCCCAAGGCCAGGTGCAGCACGACGAGAAAATCCACCGTAAGTACCGACCAGCTGGCGAACGGCATGTCGATTTATTCCTCGAGCCGGGAATGGGCGAAGCGACGCAGGGGCGAAGGCCCACACTTATTAATGGTCATTCTCATTCTCATTTGGCGGCCCCAGCCGCGCTGGCCACGCTGATGGGCTTCACGCCGTCGGCCACCAGGCCATGGCGGACATAATTCACGACGTCCCACACCTCGCTTGGGTAGAGGTCGTTCCCGTAGGAAGGCATCAACGCGCCCCCGAACGACACGGTCCCGAAGATATACCCCTCCGGCAGCACCTTCTGCTCGTTCTCGGCGGTGAGGTCGAAGGGACGAATCAAGAACTTCGCGCCGACCAGGCCATCGCCGGTGCCGGACTTGCCGTGGCAGGGCGTGCAAAGGATCTGAAAGAACTTGCGCCCCCGGTTGATCGACTCCGGCGTTGCCGGGTTGGGGTTCGTCAATTTCATCGCCCCGTCGCGGTCGTGCACGTGGATCAGCGTCTTGGTGCCCGCCATCGGCACCGACCGTGGCGGAAACGGCCGGATGGCATCCGGGCCATGTTGCGGCTTGATGCTGATCTGGTTGGCCATGTCGCGGCTCCAGGGCCACGCACCCGCGACGGTCGGCAACAACGACAGGCAGCCGAGGGCGAGGCACCCCGCCGCAATGCTGATCCGTAGGTCGCCATTGCCCCGCATGTTAGAGGCTCTCCGAAATTTCGAGCGCATGATACTTGGTGAAGAGTTCGCGGATGCGCGCGATGGCCGGCGGTTCGGCCTTGACGAGAATTCCGATCTTGTCGACCGAGATCTGAACGTCGAACAGGCTGCTCTGCACCCGGTGCTTCCTCCACACGATGAGGCAGGCGGTGATCGTGAAGAACACCGAAGTCAAGATGAAGAGTTCGTAGGTGATCACCATGTTGGGCGGAATGGGAACGATCGGAAATCCGCCGCGCGGCTGGCGCAGAAAATTCGCCTGCGCCGATGAAATCCCCAGGAATCCGAGACTGCTGCCGAGCACCGCTCCCATGAGCGAGAAGATCTGGATATAGACCGGCCGCGGCCCCAATTCCGCCGCGCACTCCGGATGGTCTATGGGCGACTTCAGCGTGACATCCTTCATCTTGAAGCCCGGGATGGACGATTCCCGCAGTGCCGCAATCGTGGCCGCCGCGACTTCGAAATCCCCGAACAACGCCAATATGTATGCGTTCTTGGCCACGGATCAGCCCTCCGCCGGCAGCGGCTTGAGGTTTTTGCGAGGCAGGCGGCGGTGGTAGACCATCTCCTTGACCTCGTACATCGAGACGGACGGGAAAATCTTGCAGAACAACATGAACAGCATGTTGAACCAGCCGAAGCTGCCCAGCACGATGCCGACCTGCACCCAATCGGGCCACCAGCCCTGGGTCCACGTCCACGGATAGTAGCCATGGGCAAAAGTCGGCGTGACGATCATGAAGCGTTCGATCCACATCCCCAAATTCAGAAGGATGGACACCACCAGCATCACGGGTATGTTGGTGCGGAGCCTCTTCAGCGTCAGCGAAAACGGCACCACCGACCCCAGGATGTTCATCGACCACCACCACCAGGCGTAGTCGCCCGTCGCCCGGTAGATCAGGGACTGCTTTGCGAATTCGTCGGTCCCATACCAGACGGCGGCGTATTCGATGAAGTTCAGGTAGGTCCATACCATGGAGATCGCGAAGGTGAGCTTGCACAGCTTCTCGAGAATCGGGATCGTCATGTACTGTTCGAAGCGGAAGGTGTAGCGCAGGATGATGAACAGCGTGATGATCGCGGCACAACCGGAATACAGGGCGCCGGCCACGAAGTACGGCGGGAACGAGGTGGTGTGCCAGCCCGGCTGTTGCGACACGGCAAAGTCGGTGGCGACGATGGAGTGCACCGAGACGGCCAGGGGAATCAGCAGACAGGCGATGGTGAGGTAGGTCACGCGAAAATTGGACCATTGGCGGTCCGTGCCCCGCCAGCCGATGGACAAAGCCCTATAGAAGGTGCGCCGGAACCCGGTGGCATTGTCGCGGCAGATGGCGAGGTCCGGGATCATGCCGAAGTACAGGAAGATCACCGACGTGGTGAGATAGCTGCCGATCGCCGTGGCGTCCCACACCAGCGGCGAGCTGAAATTGGGCCAGGTCCAGCGCTCGTTCGGATACGCCACCACATAGTAGAACTGCCACACCCGGCCGAGATGCACCAGGACGAACAATCCCGCCGTCATGAGCGAGAACGTGGTCATGGCTTCGGCGAAGCGGTAAATGGGCTTGCGCCAGTCGGCGTGCATGATGTGCAGGATCGCGGACAGCAGCGTGCCGGAATGGCTCATGCCGATCCAGAAGATGAAGGTGGCGATGTAGAGCCCCCACACCTGCGGGTTTTCCAAGTCGGCGACCCCTAAGCCGGTGTTGTACTGGTAGATCTCGCAATAGACGCCCCACAGGAACAGCGCCAGCGACCCGAAGAAGATCACCCAGTAGAGCGGCCGCGGCCGCTCCAAGCTGCGCAGCACGTCGCCGTTGATCTGGGCCCACGCGATATCCTCGTCGATGTCCTTCGGCTTCGGCTGGAACCGGAGTTCGACGGCAACCTCTTTTTCCTCGAACGTATCACTCATCGAAGGCGGCCCTCAAGGCTGGGTGAATTTGCATTGCGCATGGTCGCTACACCTCCGAGGACCGAATGCGTTCCAGGTACACGACGGAAGGATAGGTTCGCAGCTGCTCGAGGACACGATAGCCGCGCAGAACCCCATCGGTCTTGCCCTGCTGTTCGTCGATTTCCCGCTGATCGTCCTTTGCCTGCCGGTCGGCCGACAGCTCCACCTGCTGCGCCTTCCACATGCGCGCCACGGCGGACGAACTGTCGGCCATGTTGCCGAAGTGGATGGCCGAGGTCGGGCAGGCCTGGGCACACGCCGTCAGGACTTCGCCGTCGCGCACGGTGCGTTTCTCGGTGCGCGCCCGATCCTTGGCCTCGGTCAGCCGCTGTACGCAGAAGGTGCACTTCTCCATGACGCCCTTGCTGCGCACCGTGACGTCCGGATTGAGCTGCTGCTCCAGAGGGCTCGGCCAGGCGCTCTCCGGGTAGTTGAACCAGTTGAAATATCGAACCTTGTAGGGACAGTTGGCCGAGCAATAGCGCGAGCCGATGCAGCGATTGTAGACCTGGGAATTCAGGCCATCCGGCGTGTGGTGAGTGGCGCCCACCGGGCATACGATCTCACAGGGCGCCGCCTCACACTGCTGGCACATCATCGGCAGGAACTGGGCGCCCCGCTCGGGAAACTCCTGGGTGGACTCCGTGCCCTCGCCCCAATAGCGTTCGATCCGGAGCCAGTGCATTGCCTGCCCCTTCAAGAAGCGATGCTTGCCCACCACGGGAAGGTTGTTTTCCGCGTAGCACGCCGCGGTGCAGGCATTGCAGCCCGTGCAGGCATCGAGATCGATCACCATTCCCCACTTATAAGGGGCGTCTTTGTATTGATCCGGCTGGGGGCGCTTGACCCGCAGCTTCGACCAGTTGGACGTGAGGTTATCTAATGACAAACGGCGTCTCCTTGGTGAGGTCGACTTGGTCGGCGGCGAGAGTCGCAACCAGCTTCCTGTCCTGCTGAAGGGTGGTCGGTCCCTCGTCCTTGGTGATCCGCTCATTTTGGCCGGTCTTGGCGATGGAGACCCGCGTCGAATAAAGTGCAAGCTCGCCGGTATCGCGGTCGAAGATCGGATCCAGGATCTTCAGGACATTGACCCCGACATTGCTGGCGAAGCGGCCATATGACTCATGCCCCTGACCGATGGGCACCCCGACCGCACCCGGGTGAATTCCCGGGAAGAGATACGCCTTGGCGCGGACTGAGCCGTGGGCGGAGGCGAGAATCAGCACGTCGCCTTCGCGGATCTGCATGGCCCGGGCGGTGCTCGGATGGAGCTCGGCCCAACTGTCCCAGACCACCGTAGTCAAGGGATCCGGGGACTCCTGCAGCCAGGGCAAACTGGCCGGCCGGCCATCGCGCATGTTGGGTGTCACGGCCGGAATCAGCCTGAACGGGTATTGAAGATCGTCGCCCGCCGGTTCCGGCTGGTGGATCATCTCGGGACTCGCCTGCATGCCGGGCAGCGGCTGCAGCGATGCCTCGCGGTGCAGAACCCCCGCGCTCAAGGCATTTTCCCAAAATTCCTCGTCCCCGGCCGCGGGGTCATAAGCCGGCTTGGCGTTGATCACCGCGCTCTTCAAGTAGGCGTAGTAATCGGGAAAGGACTTGTAGCTGTCGGGCTTGACCTTGCGCAGCAGGTCGAGTACGACATCGCCGAAGGCGCGCGTCTGCGGGTACAGCTTCTCCATCAACGGCTGCTGAATGGAAATTTCGGTGCCGTCGGACTGATTGGACGCCACGTGCGTGCCGAAGTCTTCCAGGGATGAGAGCAGCGGCAGCACCAAATCGCACTGCATGGCGGTTTCGTCCAATTCCGTGACCCAGGCCGCCTTGAAGGGCACCTTCTGCAGATTGTCCGCGAATCCCATGAAGGCGGGAGCGCTGTACACCGGATTGGAGCCGTGCATCAGGATCGAGCGACATTGTCCCGCGGCCATGGCCTCGTTCAAATCCCGCAGCGCCTTGAAGCTGCCGGCGGTCGGGGCCAATTGCGGGAACGGCAGCTCGGCCGCACGCATCACCGTCTTGCCGTGGTTCTGGAGAATGACGTTGAGCATCCCGATGGCGGCCATGTTCTGCGAGCCATGCGCGTGGCCCTGTGGGTAGCGCCCGGCCAGCACCAGGGTCGGCGAATGTTCCCACAACAGCGAAGCGATTCGCGGTATGTGGTCGCCGCGAACTCCGGTGATCCGGCTGACCTCGGCTTGGGTGTAAGGCTCGATGACCGCGGCCAGCGCCGGCGACACGCTGCCCGCGGCCTCCTTGCGCTGCAGGAGTTCCCGCGCCAGACCCAAGGCGAACACGCCCTCCGTCCCCGGAACGATGACGATCCAGCGATCGGCGTTGGCTCCGGTCAGCGTCATCCTGGGCTCGACCTGCACCAGCACGCCCCGGCGAGCGCCCCGGCGGAACCGCGCATATTGGCGCGCGGCGGCGACCGGCGATTCCCCCGCGCCGAGAAAATCATCGCCGAACGACAAGACCACGCCCGCGCGGTCGATCATCGTCACGGGATCATCCACGCCGAACATCCGGCGATTGACCGACGCCGCGACCGCGGTCGACAAGGCATCGAAGACCACGTGATCGGTGGCGGCGCCCGCCTCGACCAGCGCGCGCAGCAGCACCTGCTCGTGGCCGCTGGCGGGCCCCGTCAGGATGACGCGCCGCCCGGCCTTGTCGGCGGGCGCGACCGCGTTGGTCAGCAGCGTCATCGCCTCTTCCCAAGAGGATTGCTTCAATTCGCCGGACTTGCGGATCATCGGCACGGTCAAACGGTCGGGACTGTAGTGGCGCTGCACGGCGGCCTGTCCGAGGCCGCAGATCTTCCCGCCGCTGATGGCCGAATTCGGGTTGCCCTCCAGCTTCAGGATGCGCCCTTCTCTCACGCGGCCCATGATCCCGCATGCCGAGGGGCATTGCGTGCAGGTCGAGGCGTAGTAGACGCCGACGCCGGGCACCACGAAATTTTCCGGTTGAACGTAGGACTCGACGAGTTCGGCGCCGGATTCGATGGACGTGTTGCCGCAGCCCGCGAGCGCCGCCGAAGCGCCGCCGAGGCCGACAATTTGCATGAAATCACGGCGGCTGATGCCGCTACCGCTCATCGAATTCCCCCCGCAGCCACGAAATTCCCCGAGATGCCGCCCATCGGTGCGCCGCTCATTTGTGGCACTGCCAGCAATCGCCGGGCCCATGGCTGGTTTCCAGGCTCACGGCGTCGACTTTATGGTCCTTCTCGTGACAGCTTATGCACCATCCCATCGAAATCGCCTTGACCCGGCGCGCCGTGGTCATGTTCCCCACGTCGCCGTGGCAGTAGCCGCAGGCTTCGCGGGTGGGGCGCTCCTGGTCGAAGATGAACCGCTGGATGTGCCGCTCGTGATTGAAGCGCACGAAATCGGGCAGGTCGTGGACCTTCTTCCAGGGAATGGCCTGCTGCTTCTCCCAGTACTCGAACAGCTTCTTGATCCGCGGCTTGTCCTTGACCGACTCGATGTTCTGGTGGCAGCCCATGCACTTGTTGAGGCGCGGGATCCCCGAAACGGCGCTGCGCCGCGCGTACGTGTGGCAGTACAGACAGTCGATGCCCATCTTCTCGACGTGAATGTAATGGGGAAATTCGATGGGCTGCGTGACGACGGGCCCGAGGGCGTTGTAGCCGTCGCTGGTTTGGCTGCCGATGGGACCGCCCTGCTGAAAAGGCTCGCCGGCGGCGGCAAGAGGGGCGGCTAGCAACGGAACGAGCAACACCGACAATCGCCACGCGCGAAACTGAGACCACTTGAGCACTCTGCATCCCCCAGAAGACTTCCGCAGTTTCCAGCGCACGGCTAGCTCTGCAGCATTGAACGTTGATCTCGCCTATGGAATCGCGCGCCGGGTATCAGGGTTGATGACAGGTCTCCTGACCGCGACCGCGCAAATCGTGCTTCCAGTGCCTTGAACCCGCCCCATCCCCTCTCGAGCGGCCGCCGCCCGCCGCCGCCCGAGTGCCAATCCGCCAATTTCCCTTCCCAAAAAGAAGAAACCCCGGACTCGCGATGCGAAACCCAGGGTCGTTTGTCAGGCTGGCTTCTTTACGAATCCCACACAGTAGCAGTGCGGACAAATCTCCGTGTCGCCGGGATACAGCTTGCACCCGTTGATCGCGTCGTCGTTGTCGGGCTTGTCCTTGTTGGGAATGAAATTGACGCACACCTTGCAATTCTTGTCGCCGTTCGGCGTGTTCTGAAATTTCAATGCCGCCCGAACCGCCGCGTTTTGCGCAGCCAGCGATTGGGTCGAGTATCCGACCAGGGGAGCAACGGCCAGCGCCGTCATGCCCGCCTTGATGACTTTCCGGCGCGAATGTTTACTTTGATCTTCCATTGCAATCAACCCCCCGAAGCATGTGACTGATGAAAACTTTCGGCCAACGAGCCGAACGGATTATTCTCTGAATCGAACGATCATAGTGTCCAACCGAACAGCCTTCGTTGTCAAATGTTCAGGCCCCGTAGATTCCACCGCAAGCTACATGGAAGCCGCTGCGAACCGCAGCATCGCCTCGGCTGATTGCGTCGAGATGGTGATATAATTGCACATCTGTTAAGTGCGCGGATCGGGTTCGTCCGGCGTGCATTGCGGCAACTTGGTCATGCCCCCCACCGAATGCGAGTGATAATGAATCGTATCTCCAGCGCGGTGATTGCCCCGGGAGCGGCAGCGCCTTCGGGATTCCCCGGCTCATCGAACCCCGCACGCGCGAATTCGATCCGCTATCACGGCCGGCGGCGCTTGGTGCAGGCGGTCTCGTTCGCCCTCGCCATCCTCGTGCCCGCCTCCGGATTGTTTCGCATCGATCCCGCCGCCGGAGCCATGGTCATTCTCGACCGGCAGATCTGGTGGTCCGATTTCTTTCTCGTCGCCGGCTTGTGGGTCATGCTCGCCAGCGGACTGGTTCTGCTCTACTCGATCGCCGGCACGGTCTTTTGCGGCTGGGTGTGCCCGCAGAACATCCTTTCGGAGTGGGCGAATTTCATGACCCGCAGGCTCCTGGGGCGGCGCGCCAAGGTCGCCTTGGACGGCAGCGCCCCGATCGTCGCCTCGACCAAGGACAAGGCCCTCAACTGGGTGCTGCTGGGGCTGTCGCTGCTCGCCGCCTCGATGGTCGTGGCCGTGGTGCCGCTGTTCTATTTTTATCCGCCAGAGACCGTTTGGTCGTTCGTGACCTGGCGGTCGGATCGCCACCTGGCCGGGTCGCTGCACTATATCTACTTCATCTTCGTCCTGATCATCCTGCTGGACGTCGCATTGATACGGCACTTCTGGTGCCGCTTCGCCTGCGTCTATCGCGTCTGGCAGCACAGCTTCCGTACCCGGGAGACGCTGCACGTGCGCTACGATGCCAGCCGGGCGGACAGCTGCACGAAGTGCACCTACTGCGTGAGTTCCTGCTTCATCGAGATCGACCCGCGCAAGACGGAGGTGTACGACAGCTGCATCAATTGCGGGGAATGCATCGATGCGTGCAATCGCATGCATCAAAAATCGGACAAGCCGGGGCTTCTGGCCTTCGAATTCGGGGAGCCCGCGGCGCGCACGAAATCCCGGTCCCAGTTTCGCGACAACGCCACTTCGCTGGCCGCCCGCGGCAAATGGGTGCTGGCGCTGGGATCGTTCGGGACCGCCATGTTCGTCTGGGGGCTATGGACCTGGGAACCGATGCACGTGGTCGTCTACCGCGCGGAAATCCAGCATCAGCCCGGCAACCGCGACTACCGCATTGCGATATCGAACAAGCTCTACCACGAGCGGACGGTGCAGGTGCGGGTGACCGGCCTGCCGGCCGCGGACTATGCGTTGGGGGCCACCCAGGTCGTGCTGCCCTCGGCAGGGCATGAATCGGTGATGCTGTCGCTGTCCGACAAGCTGTCGCACGGCATCCACGGCTTCGCCGTGGAGGTGTGGGCCCAGGGATGGCACGACAGCTTTGCAATACAGCATTTCTCAGAATGAGGGCGCCGTGATGCAGGACCAGGAAAAACCCGACTCTGCCCTGGGAACGGCGGACTCGCAATGGGGCAAGACGGACGCACAGCACTTCGGCTATGAATCCGATGAGGATCGCAAGGCCAAACGCGGTCTGGAGGACTGGGAACTCGTCGAAAAAATACCCGATTCGCAGAAGCCGGTGCCCTATTGGTTTTTTGCGGTCGTGGTGGTGGTACTGCTGGTCGCCATCGGCTTGAGCTTTCCGTTCTGGGGACTTCGCCCGGGCGACACGCGCCCCTGGCTCGACTGGGGCTATGCGATCGCGCTGGCGTACATCGCGGTCGCCGCTTACTTCGTCTGGTTCATGGTCCGCATGTACGGCTCGCAGCGGGCAGGCCGGCTGGATTCGGATCCGGAGAAGTCGAAGCCGGGCAACCCGAGCGATGACGGCTGACCCGGTGCGGGGCCCGCTCCGGCGACACCGGTGCGCCACGATGGCGGGCATTGCGCTCCTGGCGTCCGGATGCGGCGGCGGGACGCAGGACTCGCCCACCCTGAATTGGCGCGATCTGCAGATCCACGTCGAATCGCGCGGCTACGGGGCGGTGCCGGAAATGAAGGAACTGCTGGTGTACATCAACCAAGGCAGCACCCTGCCGGCTTGGAACTGCCGGGTCGAACTTCGAACCTCCGATGAGGATCCCTGGAAACAGGCGATCGAGGACGGCTATGTGGGCGTCTACCGGCGGGCCGCCAAGGTGGACGATCGGGATCACTCCAGGGTGCAGGTGCGGATTCGCGCCGAAGGCGATGAAACGGTTTTGACCTTTCCTCTTACTCGCAAACCTGCGCCGCCGGCAACGGCCGGGTCAGCATCGTGAGCGACACGTTGATGAAGTACACGAGGAACCCGGATGCCATCACCGTCCCCGCGACCGCCACCAGCCGTCCGTACCAGTGATGCAACGCATGAAATGCCACGGGATCATGGAACATCAAGTTCCCTTCCCAGATCCCGAACACCATTTGAGCCGTATAGAAGCCGTAGACGCCCAACGTGGTCAGCCAGAATGAATGCTGGACCAGCTTCAGCGAGTAAATCGGCCGGCCGCTCAAAATGGGCAGCAAATAGTAAGTCACCCCCATCAGCAGCATGACCACGCCGCCGACGAGATTCATGTGGGCATGGGCGAGCGGGTCGATCATGTGCCCGGGGCCGCCGTACGGACTGCCGATGGAGTCCAGCCACGCCCGGATCGGGGGCAGCACCTGCAGCATGCCATGCATGGCCCCGATCAGCAGCGACAGCGCGGAAATGAGCAGGAACTTGACCAGGTATCGGTGATAAGCGCCCTCAACGGGCGCCGCTTGCGAAACACCGGCCAATGTCGGGTTGGGGGTTTTGACCAGGGTGCGCAATCCCCAAAGCTTCCCGCCGGTCAGCGCGCCCACACCGGCGCTTGGTGACTGCACGGACTCGAGCCGCGCGGCCTATTCCTCAACCCGGGTCATGCCGAGGCTGAAAAGGGCCGACGAAGCGAAAATACCGCCGACGAAGAGCACCACGGGAATCAACATATAGCCCACATTCATCATAATCCAACTCCTTCGTATCGCGCCGCCGACCGAATTTTGGCGGCGGCTGCGCAACCTACGCCAGCCGAAAAACAGCAACCTCGATTCACACGTTAGCACGACCGGCGCAAGCATGCCAAAGGAATCCCCCCTAGACTCTCGCGGAGATATCGAGGTCACCGCCCCTCCTGCGGCTTCAAGTGCAATATGACCCCGCCGGGCTCCTTGGAAACCACCTCGACTCGCGAACCCAGCTGCGAAAAATTATTCGCCAAGGCCCGACTTTCCGTATCGTCGGCGAGCACCACATAGGAAAGACCGCGGATCATGGCCAGTTGGCTCTGTGGGTCCTTCGCGGCTGGCGGCAGCGGCAGCGATGCGCACCGGCATGCGATCGAGGTTCGTGCGGGCCATGGACTCGCCACGAGGATGGCGGGAGGCTGTCCCGATTCGGTACCGGTTGCCACCGAACCTTCGATGCCATGGGCCAAGTCGCTGATCAATGCGTCATCGGCGGAGAGCCTACCTCGGCGCGCCGCCTCGAAGTCGCTCCGGTTGGTGCGCATGAACGCGGTGCAGATCAACAAGAGCAGCACCCACAGCCAACCGCGCTGCACCAGCACCCCGCGACTGGCCAGCGGCGCACAGGCCCGCAACAGCCACGGAAAGCCGCCGTAGAGGAGCAGCGCCAGCATGAGCATTCCCCAGGTCCGGTCCGCCGCCACCCCTCCGAAGCACACTCCGAGAAGCAACACACCGCCCCCCAGGTCGGCCATCAGGCGAGTGCGCTCGTGGATGGCCACGACCAAGGTCGACGCGATGAGCACGATGGCGCCCAGCCAAACCGCGCTCGACCAGGTGTCCTCCGGAAGGCTGCCGCCAAAGACGGCGGCGGCGGCGGGAAGCGGGTTCTGTCCCCACGCCATACCGGTCCAACCCACACGTACGATCAGCACCAGCGCCGCGACCAGCGGGATGCCGACCAGCGCCAATTGGCGGTCGCGCCGATCGATGGGCTGGCGCAGCCAATGAAGAATCAGCGCCGCGGGATAGGCGAGGCCCGCGGGATGCAGGCTCACGGCGGCAGCACACAGCAGATACTGCGTGAAGAACCAGCCTCCCACCTTGCCCGGCTCGCGGTCCGCCATACGGAGCAGCCAGGGGGCCGCTCCGACGATCGCGAGCAGGAAGGGGCCTGCCGCCACCGAGTCGATGCCGTCCACGGTGATCGGCGCGATCAGCAGCAGTCCGGTCGCGAGCAGGGCGGCCTCGACCTGGCCGTCCCGGGAACGCCAGGAATAAAGGGCCGCGCCCGCGCCCCCCATGACCAGTAACGTCGCCCACTTGGCGGCGATCACCTGGCCGGACCACAGGAATCCCAGCGGCAGGAAAACGAAGGCACGAACATCGGGGGCGCCCAGGGTGAAAACGCTGCTGGCCACCTGGTCGCCCAGCGACCACGCCAGGAGCAGGGCCTTGGATCCTTCCTCGGTGAGGCCGTATGGGCCGGTGCGCAGCGCGAAGCCCAGCAACGCCGCCCACGGAAGCAGCAGCCACCCGGTCGGGGAACTGAATAGGAATTCTCGGATTTTCACAGCGCGCGTTACAGCACGCTCTTTATGGCATCGTCGAGTTCGTTGTACAGCATCGAGCCCGCCTGTTCGAACCGGACCACGCCCCGCCGGTCGACCAGGAAGGTCCAAGGATCGCCGGGGACGCGGTACGCCTTGTACGCTTCCGGATCGTCATACTGGTCCATGTGGATGACAATCAACTGCCCCTGGTATTTCTGCAGCAGCGACTTGATGATTTGCAGTTGCCGGTCGCAGGGAGTGCAGTGCGCCGGCGTCGCGAACTCGAGCAACACCGGCTTGCCGCTGGTGAGGGCTTGATCCACCGAGTACGAATACATCCTCTCGTCCGGCTGCCGGTAGGTGGTGATCCGGGATACGTCCCCGTCCACGTCCGCGAGGGTCTTCGTCCTGATCTGCGGCGCCTGCTCGCCCACCCGCAGATTCAAGGATCCATTGAGCGATTGTTGCTGGATCCCGCCGCACGCACCCAACGCCGCGAGCCCCAGCGATGCAACCAGCGTCCGAATGCCCGGCATCCCCATGCTAATGGCCTCGACCGGTCTGGTAGATGTTGTATCCCCAGATGATGTTCGCCAACAAAACCAGCGTGCCGAAACTGCCGACCGCCGCCATCAAATGCGAGACCGTCCGCTCGACGGCTTCGCCTGGATCATATCCCCCGATGATTCCGGCCAACGTGAACAACGCAACCATCCCCACGAGCCCGACGTTGTGCATCCAGAAATGCACCTTGACCAACCGCAGGCTGTAGATCGGCCGATTGACCAGGCGCGGTATGAAATAGTAAATCGCGCCGAAGATGGCCATTTCGACCCAACCCAGGAGGTTGATGTGGCCATGCGCCAATAGAATGAGATGTCCGTGCGGCGCCGTATCGACGTACATGCGCAGCACCGGAACTCCGCCCATCACGGCTCCCCAGGAGAACCCGATGATGGCGTAGACGATGCACGCGTACACGAACAGCAGCGTCATGTGCGTGTACTCGGGGTCGTTGATTCCGGCCGCTGCCGATGGTGCCTCGGACATGCTAATGATCCTCGGGGTGCGCGGATTTGTCCTCGTCGCGCACGTCATGGTATTGGGACTTCCAGGTGGACGGGGCCCAGATCTTCACCATCTCGTCGATGAATCCGGAGCGCTCATCCGCCGGCAGGCGGGCGTCGGGCGATCCTTGAGTTGCTTTCAACTCCGACAGGAACACCGCAATGGCATGCAGGTCGCTTTCCGGCAATCCGGCCACATAGGCGGCGCCCTTCGCGGGACCATGGTCCAGGGTCGGCGACTCGTAGGTGGTCTCCGGTTGATGCAGGAACGCGAGCAAATAATCGAGGCTCCGCTTCGACCCGATGCCGTCCAAATTCACGCCGCTGTTGGTGCCGTTGCGCACCGCGCGATGGCAGCTGGTGCAGCCCAGCTCCCGGAATCTTTCCGAGCCCTTGAGCCCCTCCGGGGTAAAGTCGTAGTGCGAGGTCACCGCGTACATCTTCTTGCCGGAGTGCGCGCGATAGATCTCCATGGCAACGAAGCTGACCACCGCAAACACCAGGAAAAGCCCGGCGATCCCGAACAGGATCTTCTCGCCCAACCGCAGGCCGCCGCTCATCGGGACGGCTGCGGTGCGTGCGACCGGTCACCCTCGAATCCCCAGTCCCTTGTCCTCGAGCGGACGCCCTGATGATGTCGGAGTGACCTGCCGATCACTTAGTCGTCACGGGAACGATGCTGTTCCCACCCGTGGTGGTCGGCGCCGACGACAAAAAGGTGGCGAGATTGTTGATGTCTGCATCGGTGAGGTTCGCCGCCATCTTGCGCATCATCGCGTAGGGATCGTTCGCTCGGCTGCCGTCGCGCCAGGAGTTCAGCTGATTGACGAGATAAACGTACTTCTGCTGGGCAATCACCGGAAACAGCGGGGCGGCGCCCCGTCCGTTGAAACCGTGGCACGAGGAACACGCCGACACCTTGCCGTAGACGCCGTACTTGACGATGGCTTCGCCGAGATACCGCTCGCCGATCGCCGTGCCGCCTTCCTTGAGCGCGCCCAGATCGGACAGGTCGGGCGGGGCATCCAGCGTGCTGACGTAGGCGGCCACATCGCGCCGCTCCTGTTCGGTGAGTCCGCCGGCGAATACCACCATGACCGCGCCGGCACCGGCGGGCGTGCGCCGGCCGTTGGCGAGGTCGGACAGTTCCTTGACGACGTAGGGATACCCGATGCGGGCGAGGCGGGGCGCTCCCATCGCGTCCAAGCCCCAGCCGCCGGCCCCGTGACAGGTCATGCACGCAGGCACCGTGTCGCCCTTGCCGTTGTTGAAGATCAGCTTGCCGTTGGCGACCGATGCGTCGCTGATGCTGGCGCCTTCACCTCCCACTCCGACGCCGCCTTCTCCTTTGATCGTGGGGAGCGGAGCCGAAGCTTCATCGCCCGCGACCGCGCCGACCGACCACAGAACCGCGCTGGCCAGAATCGAAGCAACCGCGAATTTATTCAGTAACGAACGCATAACAAGCCATCCTCCATTATAATTGAGCGATGCGGCCGGAATGGCTTCCATCCGCCTCCCCCGCCCTCTCGACGACGCCACCCATCATCCGGAAACACCCCAATTTCCAGAATCATCAGGAAGCTTACTACGACTGACTGCCCCTAATCCATAGTCCTCACTACGCACTTTCCCTAGTCGCTGCGATGCATTGAACCATGGGCGGTGCTAACCTGCGCGGCGTCGAAATATCGGGGATTCCGAAGCCTCTCTTGGGATGCGCCATGATCGAAACGATTGGGTTCATATTATTTCTGCTCGCGATCCTCTTCGTCGCGATGGGACCCAAGCGCCCCGACAAGAAGCAAGACGAGCAAAAGCCTGGAAAGACTGAGGGACCCAAGTCGCCGGGCGGCTGATCGATTCCCGCGCTCGCGCCCGGCCGCACGCTCGCGGCGCGCTATGATCGTGCGCACCCCGGTAGTACACTCGAACCTCGAGGGAACCGATGACCGGGGATAATCAGGGGTTCGCGATGACAACCATGTCCGTTTCCGGCGAAATGAGAATGATGCGCATCAGCATTTCACGAGTGCCGATGGGCCGGCCGCTGACCTGGTTGGCGCAGGGCTGGGGGGACATGCGCCGCAACTGGGGCGCCAGCCTCGGCTATGGCGCCTTGGTCGTGGCGATCGGCTGGACGATCCTGATCTTCTGCGGGACCCACCCGTACTTCGTCGCCGCCGCCTTTTCCGGATTTCTCCTCGTGGCGCCGCTGGTAGCGGCGGCGTTCAGCGAAATGTCCCGCCGTTACGCGGCAGGGCAGCAGGCGACTTTCGACGACTCCCTGGCCGGCTTCTCGCGCCGGCCCGGGCCGCTGTTCGCGTTCGGCGGCCTGCTCGCGCTATTCGCCGTGGCCTGGTTCGCGGCGTCCGCCGTCATGCTCGGTACGATCTTTCACATCACGGCGCCGACCATCTCGGAGACCCTGTACCGGGGTTTCATCGACCAGATGAACCGTTCCCAGGTGGAGGGCTACCTGGCCGCCGGCGGCGCGCTCGCCGCCTTGGTGTTCGTGCTCTCGGTGGTCTCGGTTCCGCTCATCATCGACAGGGACGCGACCGCCGGGCAGGCGATGGGCGCGAGCATCCGCGCGGCGTTCAGCAACATCCCGGCCATGATCGTGTGGAGCGCCCTGATACTCATCCTGACCGTCGTCGGCTACGCGCCGCTCCTGGGCGGCTTGCTCATCGTCGCCCCGCTCCTCGGACATGCGACCTGGCACGCGTACCGCGACCTGATCAAGTAGCGATATCGGCCGCCGCGGCGGCTATGAGCCAGTCCCGGCACAGGGCCACCTCGCGCCGCGCCCGCTGCGGCCGCTCCGGGGTAACCACGAAATACGAATTGTCGTCGGCGAACTCGCGATCGATGGCCGCGACCAATCGCCCGGTCGACACGTAGGGAGCGAGAAATACCCGATGCGCCAGGGCACAGCCCGCGCCGGCGGCGGCGAGTTCCAGCGCCGCCAGCGTGGTGTCGACGGTGGGTCCCGGGTTGATCCCGACGTTGGCGAACCCCAGGCTCCGGCGCACGGTCATCCAATGACTCTCGAATCCCATGATGTGGATCAGGCGCTGCGGAACCAGCGCGCCCGCCTCGCCCTTTTGCTGCGCCGAGCGCAGCAGCTGCGGGCTGCACACGGCGAGGATGTCCTGGTGCATGAGATGCACCGCGCGGTAGCCGTGCCAATGGCCCAGCCCGTAACGGATTTCGATGTCGGTTGCCTCGTCGGGGACGGCACTGTCCCAGATCACCGAGGAAAGCCGGATGTCGATCGACGGATGGGCCGCATTGAAGGCCGGTAACTTGGGCGCGAGCCACAGCGCCGCCAGCGACACCGGCGAGTGCACCGTCACCTGGAGCCGGCCGGATCCGCCGAACAGCCCGACGGTCGAGTCCGCGAGTTCCTCGAAGGCTTTGCGCACCGGCGGCAGGTACGCGACCCCCATGGGCGTGAGCTTGACGCCGCGCGGCAGTCTCTCGAACAGTGCGAAGCCCAGGTGGGCTTCGAGGGCGCGGATCTGGTAGCTGATGGCCCCCGAGGTCAGGCGCAGTTCCGTGGCGGCGGCCGCGAAACTCGAGGTGCGCGCGGCGGCCTCGAAGGATCTGAGCCAGGCCAGGTTCGGCAATCCCGCCAACGGTCGAACGCTATTCACATAACACCGAAGCACAAAAAATTTGTGGCCAAAGGTAGCAAAATACTCAGTTGCGTGGGGTCTTGGATCAAATTAGTGTAGCCATCTCTTCCTCCAAGCCACGAATTCATGAAAACACACGCAACGGTCGTCGTCGTCGGCGGCGGCATCATGGGCGCAAGTCTCCTGTACCACCTGGCGCTCGAGGGCTGCACCGACACCATCCTCGTCGAAAAGAACGAGCTCACGTCCGGGTCCACCTGGCATGCCGCCGGTCAATGCCCCAGCATCACCGGCAGCTACAACTTCGCCAAGATCCACCACTACAGCAACCAGCTCTATCCGCGGCTGGAGGCCCTGACCGGCCAGTACGTCAGCTGGCATGCGTCCGGCGGCCTGCGGCTGGCCAACAATCCGCACGAGCTGGCCTGGCTCAGGTACATCCACGGCTTCTCGAAGAGCATCGGGTTCGGCATGGAAATCGTGGGTTTGGACGAGATCAAGCGCCTGAATCCGTTCCTCACCACCGACAACGTGATTGCCGCGGCATGGACCACCGATGACGGCCACGGCGACCCGTCGGGCCTGTGCAACGCCATGGCCAAGGGCGCCCGCGATCTCGGCGCCACCGTGATGCGCCACAACCGCGTGCTCGACATCAAGCGGCGCGACAGCGGCGAGTGGGACGTGGTGACCGAGAAAGGCACGCTCACGGCGGAAATCGTGGTCAATGCCGCGGGCTGCTACGCCCGGCAGGTGGCGGCGATGGTCGGCGCCGAAGCGCCCATCACCAACATGCAGCATCACTACATCGTGACGCATCCGATTCAGGCCTTCATCGACCGCGGCACGGAGATTCCGGTGATGCGCGATTCGTATGCATCGGGCTACTTCCGTCAGGAACAGAAATCCGGACTTATCGGCGTGTACGAAACCTCGGAATTGCGCGAAGCCTGGGCGCCGCGCGGGGTTCCGGAGTGGGAATCGTGCAACGAACTGTTCCCCGACGATCTGGAGCGAATCGCGCCCTGGCTCGAGCGCGCGATCGAGCGCATGCCCATTTTCGGCGACGCGGGCATACGCAAGGTCATCAACGGCGCCATCCCCCACACGGCGGACGGCGCGCCCCTGCTCGGGCCCGCCGCGGGCCTGCGGAATTTCTGGATGTGCTGCGGCACGTCGTTCGGAATCGCGCAAGGCGGCGGCTGCGGCAAGTATCTCGCGCAATGGATGGTCCACGGCGACGCCGAAATCAACATGACCGAATTCGATCCGCGGCGTTTCGGCAAGTTTGCCGACGCCGCCTACACGCGCGACAAGGTGTTCCTCGACTACCGCCTAACCTTCACGACGCGCCGGCCCGGCGAGGAAGAGATGGCCGGCCGGCCGCGCAAGACGAGCCCCCTGCACGACAGGCTCGAGGCCCAGGGCTGCGTCCACACCGAGACCTTCGGCTGGGAGCGGCCGAAATGGTTTTCGCCCGACGGGCGGGTCGAGGATTGCGGCTACCGCCGCAACAACGTGTTCGACGTGGTGGGGGCCGAGGTTGCCGCGGTTCACGAGCGCGTCGGAATCCTCGATCTTACGGGCTTTGCCAAGTACGACATCAGCGGCGCCGGGGCGGAGCAGTTCCTGGGCCGCCTGTGCGCCAACCGCGTGCCTCGCAAGATCGGCGGCATCGCCCTCGTCCACCTCCTGTCGCGCGGCGGCCGGATCCTGGGCGAGATGACCGTCACCCGACTCGCCGACGACCGCTTCTACGCGCTCTCCGCGGCGGCGGCCGAACTGCGCGATCTCGACGTGCTCACGCAGGGCCGCCGGCCCGACGAGGACGTCCGCATCGAGAACGTCACGGAAGGCCGCGGCGTGCTCGTGCTGTCGGGGCCGCGGTCGCGCGACCTGCTCGGCAGGCTGACCGACGCCGACCTCGGCAACGAGCAGTTCCCCTGGCTCCGCGCCCGCGAGATCACGGTGGCCGGCCACGGCTTGCGTGCGCTTCGGGTCAGTTACGTGGGCGAGCTGGGGTGGGAGCTTCATCCCCCCATCGACGCCATGCCGGCGCTGTACGACGCGCTGTGGGCGGCGGGCAAGGATTTCGGCATGGCGAACTATGGCCTCTACGCGGTCAACAGCATGCGCGTGGAAAAGGCCTACAAGGCCTGGGGAACGGAACTCACCAACGAGTTGAACATGATCGAGGCCGACATGCCCCGATTCATCGATTTCAACAAGCCCGACTTCGTCGGCAAGAGTGCGACCCTGGCCCAGGCCGCGCGACCCTTCCGGATCGTGTACGTCGAGGTCGACGCCGCCGACACCGATGCGCGCGGCGGCGAGCCCGTACTGCACGGCGCGCGCTGCATCGGCGTGACCACGTCGGGCGCCTACGGGCACCGCGTCCGCAAGAGCCTCGCCTTCGCCTGCGTGCCGCCCGAATTCGCGGCTCCCGGCAGCGTCTTCGACATCCTGATTCAAGACGAGCGGCGCCGCGCGACGGTGCTCGCGCAACCCGTGTTCGATCCCGACAACACCCGCATGCGAGCCTGACCATGAGCAACGATCTTCCATCGCGGGCGCGGGCCGTCATCGTCGGCGGCGGCGTGATCGGCTGCTCGATCGCGTACCACCTCGGGAAACTCGGCTGGAGCGACGTGGTGCTCCTGGAGCGCAAGCAGCTGACCAGCGGCACCACGTGGCATGCCGCGGGACTGATCGGCCAGTTGCGCCAATCCATCAACATGACCCAGCTCGCCCGCTACACCGCGGGCCTGTACCGGGGACTCGAGGCGGAGACGGGACAGGCCACGGGCTATCGCCAATGCGGCTCCATCTCGCTCGCCACCACGGCCGGCCGCATGGAGGAACTGCGGCGCAACGCCTCCATGGCGAAGGTGTTCGGGCTCGACGTGCGAGTGGTATCCCGCGAGGAAATCCGCTCGCTCTACCCGCTCGCCAACACCGACGACGTGATCGGCGGCATTCACATCCCGAGCGACGGCTACGGCAACGCCGTGGACATCACGCAGGCGCTGGCCAAGGGAGCGCGCAGCAGCGGCGTGCGAATCTTCCAGGACGTCAAGGTCATCGGGATCCATCACGACGGCGGACGGGTGCGCGGCGTGCAAACGCCGCTGGGCCGCATCGACGCCGACTACGTGGTGCTGTGCGGCGGCATGTGGACCCGGGATCTGGCCGCGGGCATCGGTGTGGCCGTGCCGCTGCATGCCTGCGAACACTACTATGTGCTGTTCCAGGACGTGCCGGGGCTCACCCCCGACATGCCCGTGCTGCGCGACTACGACCATTGCAGCTACTTCAAGTACGACGCGGGAAAGCTGCTCGTGGGCGCCTTCGAGCCCCACGCGCGCCCGTGGGGTGCCGGCGGAATCTCCGAAGATTTCTGTTTCGGCGAGATCGCGGGCGATTTCACCCACTTCGAGCCGGTGCTGCTCGACGCCATGCGCCGCATCCCGGCGCTCGAAGGGGCGGGCATCCAGAAGTTCTTCTGCGGACCCGAGAGCTTCACGCCCGACGTGCGCTACCACCTGGGCGAGTCCGCGGAGCTGCGGAACTGCTTCGTGGCCGCCGGACTCAATTCCATCGGTCTGCAATCGGCGGGCGGCATCGGCAAGGTGATCTCCGAGTGGATTCGCGACGGCCATCCGCCCGTCGATCTCTGGGAGGTGGACGTCCGGCGCAACATGCCGTTCCAGATCAACCGCAAATACCTGCGCGAGCGCGTTTCCGAGAGCCTCGGGCTGCTCTACGCCACCCACTGGCCGTTCCGGCAGTACGAGACGGCGCGCGGCGTCCGCAAGTCGGCGCTCCACGACCGCTTGAGGGCGGCCGGCGCCTGCTTCGGCGAAGCGTTCGGCTGGGAACGCGCCAACTGGTACGCCCCCGCGGGCGTCGAGCCGCGCTATGAGTACAGCTACGGCCGGCAGAACTGGTTCGAGCACAGCGCCCGCGAGCACCGCGCCGTGCGCGACGGCGTGGGCCTGTTCGATCAAAGCTCGTTCGCGAAGTTCCGCCTCGAGGGCCGGGATGCGGAGCGGATCATCAATCGGGTCTCCGGCAACGACCTGTCGGTGGCGCCCGGCAGGATCGTGTACACCCAGTGGCTGAACGATCGGGGCGGCATCGAAGCCGACTTGACGGTCACGCGCCTGAGCGACCATGCCTATCTGATCGTCGGCGGCGCCGAAACCGAGACCAAGGACTACGACTGGCTCAGACGGCATATCGGACCCGACGATCACTGCGTCCTCACCAATGTCACGTCGGCCTCGGGGGTCCTGTCGGTGATGGGCCCGCGCTCCCGGGAATTTCTGCAAACGCTGACGCCCGACGACCTGTCGAACGCGGGGTTCCCATTCGCCACCAGCCGGATCATCGAATTGGGCTACGCGCGGGTGCGCGCCTCGCGCATCACCTATGTCGGGGAATTGGGGTGGGAATTGTACGTGCCCAGCGAATTCATGCAGGGCGTATACGACGACCTGATCGCCGCGGGCTCGTCGCACGGACTCGTGCATGCGGGCTACCACGCGCTCAATTCGCTGCGCATCGAGAAAGCCTACCGGCATTGGGGTCACGACATTGCCGACGAGGACTCGCCCCTGGAGGCGGGCCTGGGATTCGCGGTGAAGATGGACAAGCCCGGCGGGTTCATCGGGCGCGAAGCGTTGCTGCGCCAGAAGCAGTCCGGACTCGCGAAGCGGCTGCTGCAGTTTCAGCTGAAGTCTCCCGAGCCGCTCCTCTACCACAATGAGCCCGTCTGGCAGGGCGATGTTCTCGTCGGCTACATCCGCTCGGGCATGTACGGACACACGCTGGGCGCCGCCGTGGGTCTGGGGTACGTGACCGCGCCTGCCGGCGGTACGTTCGGCGCCATCGACCCCGATGCCTACGAGATCGAGGTCGCCGGCATCCGCTACCCGGCGACCGCCTCGCTCAAACCGCTCTACGATCCAAAAGGGGAGCGCATCAAGCAATAGGTGCGCGCCGCGGCGTGAATCGGCGATGCCCGGCAGGCGGGATCCGCTAATTCCGAGACATCAACCAGCATGGAGAATCATTCGATGGCCAATACCGACGTCATCACCTCCCTGGCGGCGGGCGCCAGGCCCGGTTACAGCCTGACCCGGGACTTCTACTGCGCCGACGCCGTTTTCGCGGCGGACATGGAGCGGGTCGTCGGGACCAAGTGGCTGGTCGCGGGCCACGTCGACCGCGTCCGCAGCAAGGGCGACTACTTCCTGTTCAAGGTCGGCGATGAATCCATCATCATCGTGCGCAGCGACGACACCACCATCAATGCGTTCTACAACGTCTGCCGGCATCGCGGCTCGTTGATCTGCACCGAGCCCCGCGGCAGGGTCGCGAGGCTCACCTGCGCCTACCATGCATGGAGCTACGGGCTCGACGGCGCCTTGCTCGCCGCGCGCCTGATGCCCGCCGACTTCCGGAAGGAGGACAATGGGCTGCACCGCTGCCACATCCGGGTGTTCCACGGCCTGATCTTCATCAACCTGTCGGAGCGGGAACCGGTCGACTTCGACGCCTCCTTCGCCGATCTTGCGCCGTATCTCGACTTTCACGGCCTTGGCGAAGCGAGGATCGCGCATGCCAAGTCCTATCCCACGTCCGCCAACTGGAAGCTGGTCGTGGAGAATTTCCTGGAGTGCTACCACTGCGGCCCGGCGCATCCCGAGTTCTCCTCCATGCACCCGCCCGAGGCCCTCATCGCCTTCGGCGCGGGCCCCGGATCGGGTCCTGCCGATGCCGTCGAGAAATACCTCCCCGCGCTCCGGGCCTGGGAACAGCGGGCCGCCGCCCTGGGCAGACCCATCGGCACGGTCGACGACGGGCCGGACTCGTCGCACCTGCGCATGCTGCTGCAGCGGACCATCCGCGAAGGCTACGAGACCGAGACCAAGGACGGGCGGCCCGCGGCTCCGCTCATGGGAAAGCGCCTCGACTTCGATCAGGGCCGCATGTATCTGTCGTTCAGCCCGTTCACGCAACTGGTGGCGACCAGCGACTTTGCCGTGCTCTTCTTGTTCACGCCGCGCGGCACGATGCGGACCGACGTGGACCTGTACTGGCTGGTCGACGCCGCGGCCGGCCCGGTGGACGTCGAGAGGATGACCTGGGGATGGGACCGCACCACCCTGCAGGACAAGGAGATTACCGAGAACAATCAGGCCGGCATCCTGTCGAAGCGTTACCAGCCGGGACGGTACTCGGAGCACGAGCGGCGGGTGGTCACGTTCCACCAGTGGTACTTCTCGCAAATCGCCGTTCCGCCCAAGGCGGCCTGAGCTCGGCAGCCGGCGCGCCCGCCGCGCGCCGGCTTGCTGCCTAGCGACGCGCAATCCGCCGAATGCCCTCGCGAATCGCCCGCTCATCCAGCGAGGCGAAGCTGAACAGGTAATCGCCGCAGTCCTCGCGATCCTCGCCGCCCAGGAAACAGGACCGCGCGCTGCGCAACTGCACCATGTGGCGCCGCGCTCTGTCGCGCACCGCCTGGTCGGCGATCCGCACGTAGGCGTGCATTCCCGCCGCCTCGCCGAACAGCGTCGCGCCGGCGCCGAAATGCCGGTTCAAGGACTCGATGAGCGCCTCGCGGCGCGCACCGTACAGCCGGCGCATGCGCCGAACGTGCCGCTCAAGGTGTCCCGCGGCGATGAATTCGCGCAGCGCCATCTGTTCCAACACCGGAGTGAAGTTGTCGATCAAGCGCTTGGCCCGCACGAAGATGGGCAGCAGCGCCTCGGGCACGATCAAGTACCCCAGGCGCAACCCGGGAAACATGACTTTGGAGAACGTGCCGCAATAGATCACCGGCACGTCGTCGGCCAGGCCCTGCAGCGCAGGCAAGGGAGCGCCGCTGTACCGGTACTCGCTGTCGTAGTCGTCCTCGATGACGACCACCCCGCCGCGGCGCGCCCAGTCGAGCAACTCCAGCCGCCGGTTCAGGGACATCGCGACGCCGGTCGGATATTGATGGGAGGGTGTCACATAGGCCACTCTCGCGCCGCCGACGAGGTCGCGGCAGACGATGCCGTCGCGGTCCACGCGGACCGGCTCCAGATCGACCCCGTAGGCCCGGAAGGTGCGGATGGCGCCGGGATATCCGGGATTCTCGACGACCACGCGGTCGCCGCGCTCGACCAGCAGGCGTCCGCACAGGTCCAGCCCCTGCTGGGACCCATTGACCACGATGACCTGCGACGGCGTGCAGTTCACGGCGCGGGACCGGCCGACGTAACCGGCAATCTCCCGTCGCAGCGGCTCGTAGCCCTGCACCTGTTGCGCATAGTCGAAGGCGTCGCGGCTGACGTGGCGCAATTGGCGGGACAACAGGCGCCGCCACAGGCTCCACGGAAATCGCTGCGGATCCGGTCCCCATTGGGAGAAACAGATATGGCCGGGCCTCGCCCCTTCGACGGGATCGTCTTCGATCAGCCCCTTCGCATAGCGCGAGAGCGCCACGCGGCGGGCCGCCGACGGGCGCCCGGCCGCACCCTGGACTCGCAGCGACCGCTCCGGCAGCTCTCTGCATACGAAGGTTCCGGCGCCGTGCAGCGCCTGCAGGTACCCTTCGGCGATCAGCTGCTCATACGCGTGCGTGACCGTGCTGCGCGAGACACCGAGCGTCGCGGCCAGATCGCGCGACGAGGGCAGGCGGTCGCCGGCGACGAACCGCCCGCCCAGAATGCCGCGCCGCCACGCCTCATAGATTTGCCGGTGAACCGCGACGCCGGAGGCCCCATCGATGGTGATGCTCGAAGCCATGAGTGGACTGCACCAAAATGCCCAAAGTGGTCATTTTAGGCCGCCACTGGACGCGGTACAGTTCTATTATCATGAACTACAAGCCCACGGCGCGAACCACGGTACGAAGGCTGAAGAAGCGGGGCGCGTACGACCAGGCCGCCGTCCACGCCATCCTCGACGAAGGATTCCTGTGCCATGTCGGATTCGCCGTCGACGCTCAGCCCTATGTCATTCCGACGCTGTACGCCCGCGACGGCGAGACCCTGTATTTTCACGGCTCCGCAGCGAGCCGCATGCTGCGCACTTTAGCGGCGGGCGTGAATGTTTGCCTCACCGTCACGCTCGTGGACGGTCTGGTGCTCGCCCGTTCGGCCTTTCATCATTCGATCAACTATCGATCCGTGGTCGTGCTCGGCAACGCGCGTCTCGTGGACGATCCCGCGGAGCGAATGCGGGCACTCGAGATCATCACCGACCACGCGGTGCCGGGCCGGTGGGCGGAAGTGCGCGGTCCCAACAAGCTCGAGCTCAAGCAGACCAGCGTGCTCGCGCTGCCGCTGAAAGAGGTTTCCGCCAAGATCCGCCGGGGCCCTCCCGTGGACGACGACGAGGATTATGCGCTGCCCATCTGGGCCGGGGTGCTTCCCTTGGAAGTGGGCCTGAAGGCTCCGGTGGACGACGGCCGGGTGCTTCCCGGCGTCCAACAACCGGAGCTCGGGCGGTTCAGGCGATTCGTGCGGCCCAAGCCCTGACGACGCGGCGCCCGCCGGCTCAAGACGCCGTCTGCGCGCCCGCTTCGGGTTCGGCGGCGCCGACGACGGGATATCCCGCCTCCACCCAGGCATCCAGCCCGCCGTGCAGGGGACGCACCCGGTTGAACCCGTGGCCCATCAGCATTTTGGCGACGCGTGCGGCGGTCGCCTCGTTCGGGCAGGTGCAATAGACGACGATCTCGCGCTCGCGCGGCAGGTGCGAAAGGCGGGCACCCGCCTCATCCGGCGGCACGTGGAGCGCGTTCGGGATCGAGCGCGGCTCGAGCTCGAGCGCACTGTGCGATCTTACGTCGAGAACCACCGGCGCACGGCGCGCTTCCATCAGCGCGTACAGTTCCGAGACGCCGATCCGCGCCATTCTCAACGTCGCGTAGAAGCGCCGGCGCTCCCACCATTTGTAGGCGATGTAGCCGGCGAGCAGCGCCGCGATGAGCGCGATGGCGCGGCCTCCGTACTGCGCCGCGTGCGGCAGCAACCGGTTGATCTGCGGAGCGAACAGCGCGCCCCCCAGCAGGTAGGCGGCGACCCATAGTGCGGCTCCTGCGGTGCTCTGCACCAGGAATGGCATCCAGCCCATCCGCAACGCCCCGGCCAGGGGCGGCGCAATGATGGCAAGTCCCGGAACGAACTTGGCGACCAGCAGAACCTTTCCGCCCCAGCGTTCGAACCTCGACTGGGTATCGCTCACGCAGGAATCGGGCGACAGGGAGACGCGGCACAGCAGGCGCATGACCCGGTTGCCATAAACCCGCCCAGCCACATACCACATGAAATCCGGCACGACGCAGGCCGCCGTGGCCAGCACGAACAATTCGGCTCCCCACTCCGGGTGGTCGACCGCCAAGGCTCCGGCAATGAGCAGCGTGGGGGCCGCGGGAACGGGAAGGCCGATCTGATCCGCCAGCACATTGGCCGTGATCAATGAGAGACCCGCCGGTCCCGTCAACGACGCGATCGAGAGCACCGAGCCGGCGGTCATGGAACTTGCGAGGCCGATTCGAGCATGGGAGTCACGTCCGTCACCCGCGTGTGAAATTCAGCCGAGGGTCTTGTGTGTGCCGTCGCAGTAGGGGCCATGCGCGGAGCGCTTGCAGCCGCACAGCCAAACCTTCCCGGTCTCCGCCGGCGTGAATGGCGTCGGCGAGAAGCCGCTCCCCTTGTGGGAGCCGTCGCAAAACGGCTGCGTCGCCGATTTTCCGCAGGCACACCAGTAGTAGGTCTTGCCGGCCTCCACATCGACGCCACAGGGGGTTCGCTGGGCAATCACGGCTTCAGGCATGGCTGGTCAACCTCGAATAGTCCAATGGGGATTTCATGCGCACGCGGCCGGGTGCAGCAGCGATTCAGCCAGCGGCCTTCGCGCGCGCCATCAGGGCCTCGCCCTGCTCCACCGCCCGGCGCTGTGCCGGGCGCGAGGTGACTCGATCGACGTAGGCCTGAAAACTCGGGCGTGGTTCCAGCACCTTCATCATCAAGCCGAAGCCGATCTGGGAACCGACGTAGAGGTCCGCAGCCGTGAACGCCTCCCCGAGAAGATAAGGTGTGCGGCTCACGGCCCGGTCCAGAGTCTCGACGAACACGTCGAACCGGCCGTAGCTCAGCGCGCCCACCTGCTCTGGCGCGGGACGGCCCAGCATCCGATCGATCAACGCGCCATCGACGCACCCGGCACCGAAGAACATCCAGCGCAGGAAGGCGCCCCGGGCCGGGTCGCCAATCCGCGGTGCGAGACCCGCGGCCGGAAACTCGTCGGCCAGATAGCTGATGATCGCGGCGGTCTCGGTGATCACCGTGCCTCGATGCACGATGGCCGGCAGCTTGCCCATCGGGTTGATGGCCAGAAATTCCGGGGTCTTGTGCTCGCCCTTCTGGAGGTTCGTCAATTCGATCCGATAGGGAGCGCCGGCCTCCTCCAGCATCCAGTGCACCATGCGCCCGCGCGATTGCGGCCAATGATAGAAAACGACTTCATCCATGCCGGACCCCGAATGAATCTGGATGTGTTCAGTATCTATATGATTTACAATAAAATAATATGGTGGGACGGCTGGGACTCGAACCCAGGACCAAAGCCTTAAAAGGGCCTTGCTCTACCAACTGAGCTACCGTCCCGTTGAACGGCGCATCATAGCCGAAGTACCCGGCCAGTTCATCGCGTATTGAATGGACCGCGGGGCCGCTCACGCGTAGCGCGTCGGGTCCACCACACCCGCCGCGGCAAAGCCCGCAGCGCGCAGCCGGCAGGAATCGCATTTTCCGCATGCCCGGCCCGCGCCATCGGCCTGGTAACAGGAGACGGTGAGCCCATAGTCGACGCCCAATCCGGCGCCGGCGCGGATGATGTCGGCCTTGGTCATGTTCTGAAGCGGCGCGCGGATCTTGAAGCGCGCGCCCTCGACGCCGGCCTTGGTCGCCAGTTGCGCCAGACGCTCGAAGGCCTCGATGAATTCCGGGCGGCAATCCGGGTATCCGGAGTAATCGACCGCATTGACTCCCACGAAGATGTCCGTGGCCCCGACCACCTCGGCCCAGCCGAGCGCCAGCGACAGCAGCAACGTGTTCCGCGCAGGCACGTAGGTGAGCGGAATGCCGGCAGCGGCCGACTCGGGAACCGGAACGCCCGGGTCGGTCAGTGCCGAGCCGCCGATGCCCGCGAGGTCGACTCCCATCACCCGGTGCTCGAAGGCGCCCAGCGCCTTCGCCACCCTGCGCGCCGCCTCGAGCTCCGCCGCATGGCGCTGGCCGTAATGCACGCTGAGGGCGAAGGTGCGAAACTGCAGCGCGTGGGCCATCGCAAGCGCGGTCGCCGAATCGAGCCCCCCCGACAGCAGAACCACGGCCGGCTTCATTTGCCCGGTACGTCGCCCCACAAGATCTTGTGAAGCTGCAGTTGGAACCGCACTGGGAGGCGATCGGCGAGAATCCAATCCGCGAGAGACCTGGGCGCGAGCTGCGAATAGCTCGGCGAGAACAGTATCTGACAGCGGCCGCCCAATCCATGATCCCGGATATGAACCTTGCTCCACTCGTAGTCGTCCCGCGAACAAATGACGAACTTCACCTGGTCCCGCCGGGTGAGGCACGGGTAGTTGTCGACCCGGTTGCGCGCCGACTCCCGGGACCCCGGAGTCTTGACGTCCACGACCCGCGACACGCGGGCGTCCACATCCTTGATGTCCATGGCGCCGCTGGTCTCGAGCGACACGTCGAATCCGCGATCGCAGAGGCGCTTCAGCAGGATGAGGCAATTCGGCTGGGCGAGCGGCTCCCCGCCGGTCACGCACACGTGTTGCGCGCCGTGGGAGCCGACCTGCTCGACGATGGACTCGAGCTCCAGCCACTCTCCGGCGTGAAACGCGTACTCGGTGTCGCAGTACTGGCAGCGCAGCGGGCAGCCCGTCAACCGCACGAAGACGGTGGGGTAACCGACGGCATCCGCTTCGCCCTGCAACGAGAAGAAAATCTCATTGATGCGCAATCGCTCGCGCTTGCGCGGCTCCGCGGTCAATGCTGTTCCGCCCCCATGCTGTCCAGGCGCTGCTGGGCCAGATGCGCCGCGGGAGCATCGGGAAACTTCGACGTCACGCGCGACAGGGCGGCGCGCGCGCCCGGGTAGTCCTTCAGTTCGTAATCGCAGTAGCCGATCTTGAGCAGCGCATCCGGGAGCTTGCGCGAGGCCGGGAAATTGTCCACCACGTGCTGGAACGACGCCAGCGCCTCGGCGTAGGACTTGTCGACGTAGTACGCCTCGCCGAGCCAGTACAGCGCATTGTCCGACAACTGCCCGTTCGGGTAGGTGGAGAGATAGCTGCGAAAGCCCGCGACGGCCCGATCATATTGTCCATTCTTCAGCAGGTCGAAGGCCGCTTGATAGCTGGCCTTCTCGGCGCTGTCCGAGGATGCGTCCGCGCCGCTGCCGCCGCCCGGCGCCGTTGCGGCCGCCGTCCCGCCGGCCGGCCCGCGCAATTCCATGGATTTCAGGCGCGCGTCGAGATCGGCGTACAGGTCGTGCTGCTGTTTGCGGGTCGTCTCTATCGCGTGATTCAGCTCGTCGATGTCGTTGTGCATGGATCGCATGTCGCTCTGCAGCCCTTCGACCTGATTGGACAGATCGAGGAGGCTCTGGTTCGACAGGATGCGCTCGATCTTCTCCAGCCGCGTCTCGAGATCCCTCAGCTTGATCTGAACCGGATCGTCCTCGGGCCGGGTGAGCGAGCAGCCTCCCGCCGCCAGCAGGGCCACGCAGGAGGCGGCCAGCAGCCAGGCGCGTGCGGTCATGGGAGATAAACGAGTTCTACGCGGCGGTTCTTCGCCCACGCGGCTTCATCGTCGCCCTCGACGGCCGGCCGCTCGGCGCCGAAGCTCACCGTCGACAGCTGGCTGTCCGGAACGCCCTGCAGCATCAACGCCCGCCTCACCGCCTGGGCCCTGCGCTCGCCCAGCCCGATGTTGTACTCGCGGGTGCCGCGCTCATCGGTGTTTCCCTCCAGCTTCATCTTCAGGCCGGGATGACTGACCAAATTACGCGCGTTCGAGGAGACGATGTCGGTGTATTCCGGCTTGATTTCCGACTTGTCGAAGTCGAAGTAGATGGTGCCGCGGGTTACGCCGGCGCCCCCGGCTCCGCGCATTCCGCTGGTGCCTTCGTTCGCCAACGCGCTGCCGCTGGTGGAGGCGCCCCCGGCGCCGGGCGACGTGCTCGCCCCTCCCCCGACTTGCGCGCCGGCAGCCGGCGGTTGAATCGTCGTCGCCTTCTTGGGGCATCCCGTCAAGAGAGCGGTCCCCGCCAGCAAACAGGCGGTGATGAGGATTTTTTTCATTCGATTCTCCGTCAACATATTGAATTGAACCTAAACGCCATCGTCGAATACTGCAATAGTGCCATCAAGTTGGACGCCGCGGCAGCGGCGGCGGTTCCCGCGTCCGCACGGGCACCTAGAACGGCGACCACGCCGGCTCCTGCACTTCGCCCTCGCTCGCCACCAGCTGTTCCTGAACCCGGCCGTCGGCGCTCACCACGGCAAGCACTCCGCGCCCGCGATTGCGGGTCGCATAAAGGATTCCCTCGCCGTTCGGCGCATAACTCGGCGAGACGTCGAACCGGCCGTGCGTCAGCACCTGCACGTCGCCGCGTCCCTTCAGATCCATCGTGGCGATATGATAGGCCCCGTCCTCCTGGGTCACGAACGCCATTTGCGATTCGTCCGGCGACAGCCGCGGCCGCGCGTTGTACGAGCCCTGGAACGTCAGGCGCTGCGGCCTGCCGCCCGGCCCGAGGCCGATGCGGTAGATTTGCGGGCCGCCCGCCCGATCGGAGGTGAAATAAATGCTCCGCCCATCCTTGGACCACTGCGGTTCGGTATCGATCGCCGGATCGTCCGTGATGCGGGTCAAGGCCTGGGTGGCGAGATCCAGCGTGTAGATGTCCAGATTACCGTCGCGGGTGGACAAGGTCAGCGCCAGCTTCTTGCCGTCGGGCGACCAGGCCGGCGCCTGGTTGACGCCCGCCCGGGCCGAGACCCGGCGCCGCTCGCCCGTCTTGAGGATCTGTACGTATACCGTGGGCAGCCGGTCCTCGAACGATACATAGGCCAGGCTCTCGCCGTCCGGCGACCAGGCCGGCGACATCAGCGGCTCGCGCGAATCCATCACCACCCGGGGATTCAAGCCGTCGGCATCCGCCACGATGAGCTGATAGGTCCTGTTCGGCAGCTGGCCGAGCACGGACACGTAGGCGATGTGCGTGGCAAAGGCGCCGCGCACGCCGATGATCTTCTGGAATATCATGTCGGCCGCTTGATGGCTGGCGAGACGCAGCCCCGCCCGATTGGCGGTGATTTGGTACCCCAGCAGGCGCTGTCGATTCAGCACGTTATAGAGTTCGAACACGACATTGAACGCATCCGCGCCCTGGATCTGCACCTGCCCCACCACGATGTAGTCGTCGTTCAGCCGGCGCCAATCGTCGAACGATATGCTCGCTCCCACGTGCGGTTGCTCGATCATGTCCTTGCGCGCCATGGCCTTGAATCGGCCGCTGCGCGCGAGGTCGTCGCTGATGACCTGCGCCACGTCGAACGATGCCGCAGCCTCCGCCCCCGAGTTGAAGGGCACGATCGCGATCGGAATCGCATCGTCCCGGCCCTGCGTGACCTCGACCACCAACTCGGCGCGGCTTCGCGGACAGAACGCGCAGAACGCGACCAGAGCGGCCAAGGCGATGCGCTTAATCATTGGGCTTATTCATTGGGCTTGAACCTCAACACCAGATTTCTCTCGAACAGCGCCGGGTCCGGAGGATCCGGCAGCGGGGAGGCGCGATACACGGCATTTTCGATGGACTGCCGCACCGCCGCGTCGCCGTTGCATTGCGTGACGCGCGCGCCCGTGACCTCGCCGCCGGGGACCTGCGTCACCTCGACCACGCAATCGACCCCCGCCGTGGCGGACGGCGGCTTGATCCATGCGTTCTGAATCCTGTTTCGCAGCAGGCCGATGTACTTGTCGCGCAGGGGGCCGGATTCGACGGCCTCCCGGTGTTCTTCATCGGCCAGCTGCCGCTTCAGCTCCGCCTCGCGCTCCCGCTTGGCGCGCTCGTCGGCGGCGCGCTTCGCATCGGCGGCCTGTTTCTCCTCGGCGGCCTTCTTGTCCTCCGCCGCCCGCTTCGCGTCAGCCGCTTGCCGGGCCTGCGCCGCCTGCTTGGCCTCTTCGGCGGCCTGCCGCGCCTCGAGCGCCTTGCGTTCCTGCGCCGCCCGGCGCTCATCGGCATCGGCTTGCTCGGCCGCGGCGGCCTCGTCGGCGCGCTTGGCCTGCGCCGCTTCCTTCTGCTCGGCTGCGGCTTTGGCGTCCGCCGCGGCGCGCGCCTGCGCCAGCGCCGCTTCGGCGCGTTCCTCCTGCACGCGTTGCGCGGCATGCAGAACCCGGGAATCCACGACCATCGCATCGATCGGCAGCGGGTGCAGCTCCGGCACCCGGCGGCTGCTGGAGACGTAGGCGGTCAGCACCGCGGCGGCCGCCACCAGTCCATGCAATGCCAAGGACCCGACGACCGGCCAGGAGTTGTCGCGAATGACGCCGGCCATCAGTGCGGTCCGCCGACCGGCTTCAACGGAGGGTCGGTGAGGAACCCGACCTTGGCGGCGCCGGCCTGCTGCAGCAGCACCATCGCCCGTACCACGGTGCCATAGGGCACTGACGTGTCGGCCCTGACCAGCACGGGCGTCAGCGGATCCCGCCGCAACAGCGCCCCCGTGCGCGAGGCCACGGTGGCCTCGGCAGCCGGCTTGTCCTGATCCGGGCCGAAGTTGAGGTACAGGCGCCCCGCCCGGTCGATGGTCAGGACCAGCGGCTCATGCTTGACGAGGAACGACGGATCGAAGGGCTGGGCTGCGGCAGTCGGCAGATCGACCTTCACGCCCTCCTTGAGGAGCGGCGCCGTGATCATGAATATCACCAGCAGCACCAGCATCACGTCGATATACGGCACGACGTTGATTTCCGCGAGGAGCCTGCGCCGGCGATTCATCGGCATGGCGGCTAGGCCTGGGGCGCACGGACCGGACCGTGACGCTGCAGAATGGTGGAGAACTCCTCGACGAAGGTGTCGAACCTCAATTCCAGGCGGCTCACCTGCTCGGAAAACCGGTTGTAGGCCACCACCGCCGGAATCGCCGCAAACAAGCCGATTGCGGTCGCGATCAGCGCCTCCGCAATGCCGGGCGCAACCGCCGCCAGGGTCGCCGTCTGAGCGTTGCCGAGATTGTGGAAGGCGCTCATGATTCCCCAGACGGTGCCGAACAGCCCCACGTAGGGGCTGGTCGATCCGACCGTCGCGAGCATGGCGAGGCTGCGCTCGAGCCGGTCCAGCTCGCGCATCTGGGCCACCCGCATCGCACGCCGCGCACCCTCCAATAATTGCTCGGGCGGCAATGCCTGCTGGCGCAGCCTGCTGAACTCGCCGAATCCGGCCTCGAATATGCTCTGCTCACCGGTGCCCTGACGTCCCTTGGGTTCGATGCTCCGGTACAACGTCGAGAGGTCGCCTCCGGACCAGAACGCGGTCTCGAACTTGTCGGCCTGGCGCCTCGAGCGGGAAATCACGCCGCTCTTCTTCAGAATGACGGCCCAGGACGCCACCGAGGCCAGCATGAGCACGGCGATGACTCCCTGCACGATGGGGCTCGCATCGAGCACCAAGAGCCAGATTGAGAAGTCATTGCCCATTACGCCACTCCGTGAACAGATCCTTGGGTATGGCACGCGGCTTCAGCGTGCCGGAATCGAGGCAGGCAATTCGTACGCTCGCATCGATCAGCTGCATGGAATCGCGCGTGACGGCCTGCTTGAACCAAATTGTGGCACCGCCGAAGCGCACGAGTTCCGCGGTGACGAGAATTTCATCATCCAGCACGGCAGGCCGCAGAAAATCCACCACGACGTTGACGACCGCGAATTGAATCTGGCGTTCGAGACGCAGGCGACCTTGGTCGATGCCGAGAAACCGCAGCCAATCGCTCCGGCAGCGCTCCATGAACCTCAGGTAGTTCGCATAGTAGACCACTCCGCCGGCGTCGGTATCCTCCCAATAAACCCTCATTCTACTGGCGTACGCGGGGCTCCGCTTGTCTTCGGGCTTGGTCAACTAGATCGCGTCCATTAGAAGAGCGGCATGTTCGAATCGCGCTCCACGGCCGGGGCCGCCAGGCCGAAGTGGGCGTAAGCCGCGCGCGTTGCGACCCGGCCCCGCGCCGTGCGCATCAGAAATCCCTGCTGTATGAGAAACGGCTCGATGACATCCTCGATGGTGCCGCGCTCCTCGCTCATCGCCGCGGCCAGGCTGTCGACGCCGACCGGGCCGCCTTCGAATTTTTCGATGACGGTGAGCAGCAGTTTTCGATCGAGCATGTCGAAGCCCTGCGGGTCGACCTCGAGCAGATCGAGGGCGGCGAGCGCCACACTGCCGCTGATGATCCCTCCCGCCTTGACCTCCGCAAAGTCGCGCACCCGGCGCAGCAGGCGGTTGGCGATCCGCGGCGTGCCGCGCGAGCGCTCGGCAATGCGATCGGCGCCGTCGGGTTGGAGCTGCAACTTCAATATCGACGCGCTGCGGGTCACGATCTTGGTCAATTCCTCGGTGGAATAGAATTCCAGCCGCTGCACGATTCCGAACCGGTCGCGGAGCGGCGAGGTGAGCAGCCCCGCGCGGGTCGTTGCGCCCACCAAGGTGAAGGGCGGCAGGTCGAGCTTGATCGAGCGGGCTCCGGGCCCTTCGCCGATCATCAGGTCGAGCTGCGAATCCTCCATGGCCGGGTACAGGACCTCTTCGACCACCGGACTCAACCGGTGGATCTCGTCGACGAACAGCACGTCGCGCGGCTCGAGGTTCGTGAGCAGCGCCGCGAGATCTCCCGGACGCTCGAGCACGGGCCCGGACGTCTGCCGCAGGTTCACCTTCAATTCGTTGGCGATGATGTTGGCCAGCGTGGTCTTCCCCAGACCCGGCGGCCCGAATATCAGAACGTGATCCAGCGCCTCGCCCCGCTGGCGCGCCGCTTGAATGAAGATCTCCATCTGATTCTTGACGTTCGGCTGCCCGATGTAGTCGGTCAGGCTCTTCGGACGCACCGCCCGATCGGCCAGCTCGTCGTCGCGGCCGCCGGTGCCGGCAATGATGCGGTCCTGCTCGATGCTCATGATGCGGAACTAGGCCCTGACCGCCGATTTGAGTGCGCGCCGGATGATTTCCGTGGTGGACAACCCCGGCTCGTCCGCCGATTTCAACAGCCGGGCCACTTCGGGCGGCTTGTAACCCAGCGCCAGCAGGGCGCTGAACGCCTCGCTCTGCGCGCTCGGTGCCGCGCCGGCCGCGCCGGGCGATTCGCGCCCGGCCGCAGCCGGTCCCGCAAACTTCTGCACGTTGTCGCGCATTTCGATGATCACCCGCTCCGCGGTCTTGCGCCCGATGCCGGGAATCCGGGTCAGCATCGCGACCTCCTCCGATTCGATGATCCGCACGAAATCCTCGACGCTGGCTCCCGACAGGATCCCGAGGGCAATCTTCGGGCCCACGCCGGACACCTTGAGCAACGCGCGAAACAGGCGGCGCTCGCCCTCCGAGCCGAACCCATACAGGATGTGCGCGTCTTCCCGCACCACCAGATGGGTGAACAAGGCCACCGGCTCGCCCGCGGCCGGCAGCCCGTAAAACGTCGACATGGGGGCCTCGAGTTCGTAGCCGACCCCGCCCACGTCCACCAGCAGCATCGGCGGCTGCTTGGCGGCCAAGCGCCCCTTGAGAAACCCGATCATGCGCCCCCGCCCGCTCGCAGCACCGACAGCCGCACGCGGCCGCGCAATGCATGGCACACCGCCGCCGCCAGGGCGTCGGCGGCGTCGCTTGCCAACGGCCCCTCGAGCTTCAGGAGGCTCTTCATCATGAGCTGCACCTGGGATTTCTCGGCGCTGCCCGAGCCGACCACCGCCTGCTTGATCTCGCGGGTGGCATACTCGAACAGCTCCGCAGCGGCGCCTGCCGTGCCGCAGATCGCCGCCCCGCGCGCCTGGCCGAGCTTCAAAGCGCTGTCGGGATTGCGGTTCACGAAGACCCTTTCGATGGCGATCTCCTGCGGCCGGTATTGCGCGACGACCGTCTGCACACAGCGAAAGATCTCGCACAGCCGCGCCGCGAAATCGCCCTGGGTCGTGCGGATGACGCCGCTCGCCACATAGGCGAGCCTCGGCCCGGTCGCATCCACGACGCCGAATCCGGTGCACTGCGAGCCCGGATCGATGCCGAGCACGCGGACGGTCACGCTCGATGCGCTGGAAATTGGCATGCCGCGTATGATACCGGCAATAGTCCCTCTTGACCGCACATCATGGAAACCACCACGACGGGCCGCACGGCCAGCACCAAGCTCCAGGAGGGCCTCGTCGCAGTGCGCTCGTTCGAGCTGCCGGCCGCCGCGGATGCGGCCCGCCGCAGCGCGCTCGAAGTGGCCGACATCGTGCGCAGCCTCGATGCCGACGACGACGTCGTCATGGCGGCGGCGCTGCAGCCTCTCCTCGACGCCGATTGCATCGGCCACGAGAGCGCCGTCGCGCGTTTCGGCCCGGAACCGGTTCGGCTGGCCGGCGATCTGCGCCACCTGGGCCGGTTCGGCCTGCCGCCGGATTGGACCCCGGAACGCGGTCTCGAGCCGGGGCAGGCGGAGGCGCTGCGCAAGATGCTGCTGGCGGTGATCGGCGATGTGCGCCTGGTCGTGGTGCGGCTCGCCGAGCAGCTGCAGAAGATGCGCTCGGCCAAGGCCTTGGATGCCGTCACCCAGCGCCGATTTGCCGTGGAAACCCGCGAGGTCTACGCGCCTCTCGCCAACCGGCTCGGTGTCTGGCAGGTCAAATGGGAACTGGAGGATCTGGCCTTCCGGTACCTCGAGCCGTCGCATTACAAGCACATCGCGACGGCGCTGAATGCCCGGCGCTCCGAGCGCGAGAAGTACATCGAGGAGCTGAAGACCCGGCTTCAGGGCGAGCTCCAGGCGGCGGGCATCCAGGCCACGATTTACGGCCGGCCCAAGCACATCTACAGCATCTGGCGCAAAATGCAGGCCAAACAGCTTGCCTTCGATGAGCTCATGGACATCCGTGCGGCGCGGGTTCTGGTGGGCAGCGTCGCCGAATGCTACGGCGCCCTCGGCGTCGTGCATTCGCTCTGGCAGTTCATCCCCGGCGAGTTCGACGACTACATCGCGACCCCGAAGGACAATCTCTACCGGTCCATCCACACGGCCGTCATCGGACCGGGCGGGCTGCCGGTGGAGATTCAAATACGCACGTACGAAATGCACGAGAAATCCGAACACGGCGTCGCCGCGCACTGGCGCTACAAGGAGGGCGGCCGCAGCGATCAGGCGTACGAGCGCAAGATCAACCAGCTGCGCGCGCTGCTGGGCCCCGCCGAGGGCGCGGAGACGAGCCGGGACTTCCTGGACCGGATGCGGGTCGATCTGTTCCAGGACCGCATCTACGTGCTGTCGCCGAAGGGCGAGATCATCGACGTCCCGGTGGGGGGCACGCCGCTGGATTTCGCGTACCAGGTCCACACGGATCTGGGGCACCGGACCCGCGGCGCCAAGGTCAATGGCCGCATGGTGCCCCTCGACCACCCGCTCGAGAACAGCGACACGGTCGAGATCATCGCCGGAAAGTCGCCGCAGCCTTCGCGCGACTGGCTGTCGCCGCAGTCGGGATTCCTCGCGAGCCCCCGTCACCGGAACAAGGTGCGGGCGTGGTTTCGCAAGCAGAACGAGGCTCAGAACAAGGCCGAGGGCAGCTCGCTGCTCGAGCGCGAGCTGCAGCGCCTCGGGGTGAACAGCCCGCCCATGCCCGAACTGCTGGCGGAACTGAAGATGCCGAGCGCCGACGCCCTGCACGAGGCGCTGGGCCTCGGCGAAGTCAGCGGCACCCAGGTGGCAGGCGCCGTCCAGCGCCTGCTGCATGCGCGCGAGGCGCGCGCCGAGCCCGCTCGCCAGAAGCCCGCCGAACGGCAGCCGGAGGCCGAAGTACAGGGCGTCGGCGACCTGCTGTCGACCTACGCCCGGTGCTGCTCGCCCGTGCCGCCCGAGCCCATCGTCGGCTACATCACGGTGGGCCGCGGCGTCAGCATCCACGCGCAAACCTGCTCCAACCTCGCGCGGCTGCGTCAAAAGGCGCCCGCGCGGATCCTGGCCGTCGCATGGGGACCCATGGACGCCGCCGCGGAATTCCCCGTCGACATCGAGGTTCAGGCCTTCGACCGGCGCGGCCTGCTGCGAGACGTCAGCGCGGTCCTGGCGGACGAGAGAATAAGCATCCAGGGCACCAATACCCTCACCGACAAGCGGGACAACATGGCGCGGATGCACATCGGCATCACCATCACGGGCCTGCCCCAGCTCTCCCGGGTGCTGGCGCGCATCGCCCAGGTTCAAAACGTCGTCAGCGCCCGCCGCAGGCGATAGCGCAGCGCGCGAAGCGTCCGCTCGCCGCGCTCAGATGCCGGCGTACCACTCATAGCCGCGATCCTCCCAAAATCCCCCGCGGCCCTCGCCGATCAGATCGAGGCGCGAGGTGATCTCGACGCGCATGAGGTACTTCGCCTGCTTGTAGCCCAATTGCCGCTCCACGCGCAGGCGCAGGGGCGCGCCGTTCTCCACGGGCAACGGGCCGCCGTTCAAGGAGTAGGCGAGAATGGTCTGCGGATGGAAGGCATCGATCAGGTCGATGGATTCGTAGTAGCGGCCCGCGCGTTCGTCGCCCCCCTTGTGGGGCATGCCGCCGTAGGTGTCGGCGCAATGGAACACGGCGTAGCGCGCCGCGGGCCTGAGCCCCGCGGCCCGGAGCAGCAGGGACAGCGGCACACCCTGCCAGCGCGCGATCGCGCTCCAGCCCTCGACGCAATCGTGGCGCGTGATCTGCGTGCGCGACGGCAGCCGCTGCAGCTCCGCGAGGCTGTAGCTCGCCGGGCGCTCGACCTCGCCGTCGACCTGCAGCCGCCAGTCCGCGAATCGGTCCTGCAAGAGTCTTTGATACGCTTCGTCCGCGGGCATGGATGTTCCATTGGCGCGGAACGCGGGCGAAATGTCGGCCGCCGTGAATTCCCGCGCCAGCGCCTGGCCGCCGATCAGCAATCGCTGGCCCCGCATCGTCAACGCGTCGGCGGAATCCAGCAGGCGCCGGAACGACGGCGACCCGCTCAGCCTGTCGCAGCCGGAAACGGCGAGCGCGCCGAGACTCAGCACCGAATCCTGCAGGAACCGCCGCCGGGATGATTTCAGGCGCGCCATCGGCTACTCGGACTGCTCGATGCGATACCGGCCGGTGATCATCGAGCGCAGCTCGTTCCAGACCCCCACCGCGAGCAGCGCAGCCATGTGAGCCAGGAAGAACAGAACCAGGAGACTGGCCGCGATGAAATGCAGCGATCGCGCCGACTGCCGGCCGCCGAACAGATCGAGCAGCCAGGGGCTGGCCGCATCGAATCCCGGCGACATGGCGAGTCCCGTGAGCGCCATCAGCGGCGCGAGAATCAAGATCACGAACACATAGGAGATCTTTTGCAGCGGGTTGTAGGCAAGCGCCGCCGGACCCTTCGGGAAGCGCAGCCGTACATGGTTCCACAGGTCCCGCGCCAGGTGACGAGGAGCGAGTTCGCCGGCATCCGGCAGCAAGTCCCGGCGCAAATGACCCGTGATGGCGGCGTGCGCGAGATATGCCATGCCGTTCAACACCAGGACCCAGGCGAAGAAGAAGTGCCACCGGCGTCCGGTCGCCAGGTCGCGCCAGCTGGGAATGGTGAGCCAGCCGGGGAACGCCTTCATCACGAGATGGTCCCCGCTGCCGAACACCCCGAGCAATCCGGTGGTGCGGTACGCCGTCCGTCCGATCCGAAGAATGCCTTGCGGGGGGGTCCCGGCGCCGTAGATGTCGAGCCACGCGCCATTGGGCGCATACCCGGCCCTACCCCAGTACAGCGCCGGGTGGGCGTTGAGGATCTGCAGACCGCTCATGAGCAGAATCGCCATGGCCAGCGCATTCGTCCAATGCGTGAGCCTCGTGACCAGCCTGTGGCGAGGCACCATCATTGCGCGATCGCGGATCTTGGCTGACGCATCCATACCCGATTCAGCTACCCTACGCGTTTTGAATCGACCCTCCCCTACAATACCGACATTGCTTGCCATTACAACAACTCGCCCGGTGCACCCATGCAGGCTCGGGCCGCCCGTTGCCGGGACGGCCGGGCCGCGGCGCGACACCCGAACCCGCTTGGGGTGTCTCCTGATCTGCCTCCTGCACGCCGGGCTGATCGCACCCGGCAACTCCGTGGCACAGGCGGGGCCGCCGTTCCTCACCAACGATCCCGGGACGCCGGGACCGGCGAACTGGGAGATCAACCTCGCGTCCATGCAGACCACCGAGCATGGGGTACGCAACCTTCAAATGCCGCAAATCGACTTGAATTACGGGGTCGGCGAGCGCGTGCAACTGACCTTCGAGATCCCCTACGTCATCGAAGCCGCGGGCCATGAGCCGCAGCAGTCGGGTTGGAGCAATGCCTACCCCGGCCTCAAGTGGCGTTTCCTGGATCAGGGCGAGGACGGGTGGCAAGCGTCCGCATTTCCGCAGGTCCAAACGGGATCCTCGATCTGGGCCCAGCAACGCGGCATCGCCGACCCGGGGCCCCGGCTGCTGCTGCCCTTGGAGGTGTCGCGAGCCATCGGAACCGTCCATGTCGACGTCGAAGCCGGATACTACGTCCCCAAGAGCGGTGCGCGGGAGCGAATTCTGGGGCTGGTGGTCGGGCATTCGCTGACGGACCGGCTCGAACTCGACGCGGAACTCTACGACGACCGCGCCTCGGGCGCGCAGCCTCATTTCACGGCATTGGACTTCGGGGGGCGCTACCGGTTGTCGCGCAGCTTCTTCGCGCTGTTCATGGCGGGCCGCAGCGTGAGCGGAACGGCCGCCGGCCAGCCCGAGTTCTTAGGGTACGCCGGCATCCAGATCCTGTTGAGCGATTACGGCCGCTCCCTTAGCGATTGATCGAGTCGATGGCCTTCTTGTCCGCAGCGAGAGCCGCCTCGTGAACGGCCTCCGACAACGTCGGGTGCGCGTGGATGGTCCGCTGCAGGTCCTCGGTACTCGCTGAATACTCCATGGCCAGCACCGCCTCGGCGATGAGTTCGCCCGCCATCGGCCCGATCACGTGAACCCCGAGGACCTCGTCGTCATCCACGGCGGATACGATCTTCGCCATGCCTTGCCCGGCTTCCATTGCGCGCGCCCGTCCGTTCGCGGCGAAGGGAAACGTGCCCACCTTGTAGGGTCGCCCGCCGGCCTTGACCTGCTCCTCGGTCTGCCCCACCCACGCGATTTCCGGAGCGGTGTAGACGACCGACGGAATCACCTTGTAGTTCACTTCGCCGAAATGGCCGGCAATCAGGTCGGCCACCATCACGCCTTCTTCCTTGCCCTTGTGCGCGAGCATGGGTCCGCGAACGGCATCGCCCACCGCCCAGATATCCGGCGCGTTGGTGCGGCAATGCTCGTCGACCTGAATGAACCCGCGATCGTCCAGAAGAACGCCCGTGCCCTCGGCCAGCAATCCTTCCGTGAACGGCCTTCGACCGACTGCGACGACCAGCTTGTCCACTTGCAACGCATGGTCGCCCGCCGCATCCGAGTAGCGGACCTCCACCCCATCCCCCCTCACCTCGGCGCTCGACACCTTGGCGCCGAGCTTGATGTCGAGCCCCTGCTTCTTGAAATGGCGCTGAGCCTCGTTGGCGATCGCCTGGTCCGCCATCGGCAGGAACTGCTCCAATGCCTCGAGCACGGTGACTTCGCTGCCCAGGCGCCGCCACACGCTGCCCAGTTCGAGTCCGATGACGCCGGCTCCGATGACGCCGAGCCGCCGCGGGACCGCATCGAATTCCAATGCGTTCCACGAATCGACGATGCGTACTCCGTCATGCGGCACGGTACGCAGGCGCACGGGCGACGATCCGGACGCCAGCACCACGTGCCGGGCCTGGAGCGTTCTTTCGGAGCCGTCCGCGCCGGTGACCAGCACCCGATTGCCCGGCAGCAGGCGCCCATGACCGTGAATGCCGGTCACGCCATTGGCTCGAAACAAGGCCATGATGCCGTTGGTCATGGTTTTGACGATCGAGGCCCGGCGCTTCTGCATCGCGGCGAGATCGAGCTTGACGTCTCCCACGACGATGCCGTGAACGGCGAATTCATCCTTGGCGCGCTGGAACAGCTCCGAGGATTCCAACAGCGCCTTCGAGGGGATGCAGCCGGCATTGAGGCAGGTCCCGCCAAACGCGGCCGACCCGTCGGAGTTCTTCCACTCGTCGACGCAGGCCACGGTGAGCTTGTTCTGCCCGGCGCGTATGGCGGCGGGATAACCGGCGGGTCCCGCGCCGATCACGACCACGTCGAAGGAGTCGCTCATACGTGCAGCACCATGCGCGCGGGGTCCTCGAGGCACTGTTTCACCGTCACCAGGAACTGCACCGAATCGCGGCCGTCGATGATGCGATGGTCGTACGTCAGGGCAACGTACATCATCGGGCGCACCGCCACCTGGCCGTCGACGACCACCGCACGATCCTGGATCTTGTGCATGCCCAGAATGGCGCTCTGGGGCGAGTTCACGATGGGCGTCGACAGCATCGAGCCGAATATGCCGCCATTGGTGATGGTGAAGGTCCCTCCGGCCAGCTCCTCGATCGTGATGGCGCCGGCGCGCGCGCGCGCGGCGTAGTTTCCAATCGACTTCTCGATGTCGGCGAAGGTCATCCGATCGGCGTCGCGCAGCACCGGAACGATCAAGCCGCGATCCGTGGACACGGCGACGCCGATGTCGAAGTACTCGTGGTAGACGATGTCGTTCCCGTCGATGGAGGCGTTCACCGACGGGAATCTTCTCAGGGCCTCGGCGCATGCCTTGACGAAGAAGGACATGAAGCCGAGTTTCGCCCCGTGCTGTTTCTCGAATGCATCCTTGTAGCGGCCGCGCAATGCGTTGACGGCGGTCAGGTCGACCTCGTTGAACGTCGTCAGCAAGGCCTGCGTCGACTGGGCCTGGATCAATCGCTCCGCAATCCGCGCACGCAGCCGGGTCATGGGCACGCGCCGGTCGGTCCGCGCGCCGCGCGCCTCCGGTGCGCCCGCGGGCGGGGCCGCGGATGCGCCCGCCGCCGCAGCGGGGGCCGGCGGGGCGTCCTTCGCAGCGAGATAATTGACCACGTCCGACTTCGAGACGCGGCCGGCGCGGCCGCTCCCCGAGACGGCCTTCGGGTCGAGGCGATTTTCCTCGACCACGCGCTTGGCCGCGGGACTCAATTTGGCGGCGGCCGCCGAACCATTGGCCGCCGCCGCGCCGCCGGCCGCATTCGCGGCGGCCGGCGCGGACGGGGCGGGAGCGGCCGAGGCACCCTCCTCGATCAGCGCCAGCAGCGTGCCGCTCGTGACCGTGGTGCCGTCCGGCAGCTTGATCTCGGTGAGCACTCCGGCAACCGGCGCCGGGACTTCCAGCACCACCTTGTCGGTCTCGAGGTCCACGAGATTCTCGTCGCGGGCGACGCTGTCGCCGGCCTTCTTGTGCCAAGACACCAGCGTCGCGTCGGCCACCGATTCAGGCAGCCGAGGCACGCGAACTTCGATAGTCATCATCCAATCCTAGTTTGAATGGCCGGTAGGCGCATGGTTTGTCGGGTGGCTTCTTCCGGAGGGATGCCCTGGAGGGCGGCGATCACCAGATTTTTCTGCTGCTGTTCGTGCAACGCCGTGATGCCCGTGGCCGGCGCCGCGGCGCCGGCGCGGCCGGCGTACAGCAGTTCGTCCTTGACGGAGAGCGGCGCCTGCAGCCGGTGGCGAATCTGATACCAGCTGCCCTGATTCTGCGGCTCCTCCTGGCACCAGACGACCTCGCGGGCATTGGAGTACTTCTGAATGACCGCCTCGTATTCGTCGGCGGGAAACGGATACAGCTGCTCGACGCGGACGATCGCCACCTTGTCGATCTTGGCCTCGCGGCGCGCCTTCAGCAAATCGAAGTAAACCTTGCCGCTGCACAGCACGACGCGGCTCACCGCTTGCGCCTTGAGGTCGTCCACCTCGTCGATGACGTTGCGGAAGCCGCCGGCCGACAGCTCCTCGAGCCGCGAGACCGACAGCGGATGGCGCAGCAAGCTCTTCGGCGTCATGATGATGAGGGGCTTGCGCAGCGCGCGCACCATCTGCCGCCGCAGCATGTGGAACATCTGGGCGGGGGTCGACGGCACGCATACCTGCATGTTGAATTCGGCGCAGAGCTGCAGGAAGCGCTCCAAGCGCGCCGAGGAATGCTCGGGCCCCTGGCCCTCGTAGCCGTGCGGCAGGAACAGCGTCAGTCCGGACAGCCGGCCCCATTTGGCCTCGCCGGAACTGATGAACTGGTCGATGATGACCTGTGCACCGTTGCAGAAATCGCCGAATTGCCCCTCCCATATGGTCAGGCAATGCGGCTCCGTGGAGGAGAATCCGTATTCGAATCCCATCACCGCCTCTTCGGACAGGACCGAATCGGTGACGGTGAAGGTCGGCTGGTTGGTCGCCAGGTGCTGCAGGGGAACGAAGCGGCGGCCGGTCGCCTGGTCGTGCAGGACCGCATGCCGGTGGAAGAAAGTGCCCCGCCCGCTGTCTTGTCCGGTGAGACGCACCGGATAGCCTTCCTGGATCAGGCTGGCATAGGCCAGATTCTCCGCACAGCCCCAATCGAGCGCCAGATCGCCCGCCACCATCCGCTCCCTCGCCTGCATGATCGCGAGCACGCGCGGATGCAGCGTCCAATCCGTCGGATAGGTCGTGATCGCCTTCCCGAGCGCCTTCAGCCGCCCCATGTCCACCGCCGTCTTGACGGGCTCCGACCAATCCGCCCCCAGGTACAGGCTCCAGTCGACCGTGTACTTGTTGCCGATGAGGCCGAGCGCCGCGCGCGCCTGGGGTTCGCCGTTGTCCAGGCCCTTGCGGTATTGATCCATCATGGCCGCCGCCTCGGCGGCCGTGAGCACGCCCTCCGCGGCCAGCCGGCTGGCATATATTTGCCGCACGGTGGGCTTCTTGCGGATCACCTGGTACATCAGGGGCTGGGTCGCGGCCGGCTCGTCGGCCTCGTTGTGCCCATGGCGGCGATAGCACACCAGGTCGATGACGACGTCCTTGTGAAACTTCTTGCGATACTCGAGCGCGAACCGGATGACGAAGCACACGGCCTCAGGATCGTCCGCATTGACGTGGAAGATCGGGGCTTCGACCATCTTCGCCACGTCGGAACAGTACAGCGTCGAGCGGGCGTCTCGCGGATCGCTGGTGGTGAATCCCACCTGGTTGTTGATGATGACGTGAATGGACCCGCCGGTGTAGAACCCGCGCGCCTGCGACAGCTGCAGGGTTTCCATGATCACGCCCTGGCCGGCGAAGGCCGCGTCGCCGTGGATCTGCACGGGGAGCACCTTGTCGCCCTTCGCATCGCCGCGGCGCTCCTGCCGGGCCCGGGCCGAGCCCTCGACGACCGCGTTGACGATCTCGAGATGCGACGGGTTGAATGCCAGGGCCACGTGAACGTTGCCCGATCCGGTCTTGAGGTCGGCCGAGAATCCCTTGTGATACTTCACGTCGCCGGAGCCGCGCAGGTTCGCGAGGTCGTAATGCCCCTCGAACTCGTTGAACAGATCCTTCGGCGACTTGCCGAGAAGATTGACCAGCACGTTGAGGCGGCCGCGATGCGCCATGCCGATGATGGTTTCCTCGACGCCCGCCGTGCCGCCCTGCTGCACCAGATCGTCGAGCAGCGGAATGAGGCTGTCGCCGCCCTCCAGCGAGAAGCGCTTTTGGCCCACGTATTTCGTGTGCAGGTACCGCTCGAGTCCTTCCGCTGCAGTCAGCTGCCACAGAATGTTCTTCTTCTCGTCGGCGGTGAATCGATGGAGCATCCGTTCGGTTTGAAAGCGATCCTGCAGCCAGAGCCGCTCGTCGCTGTCGGACACATGGGCAAATTCCGCGCCGATGGTCTCGCAATAGATGAATTTCAGCGTGCTCAGGATGTCCTTGAGCTTGGCGCGCGAGGCAACGGCCGCACTGCGGCTGTTGGTGAAGAATTCGGTATCCAGGTCCGCATCCGACAGGTCGAAGTGATCCAGATCGAGCACATACGGCCACGGCCGTTCCTGCATGCCGAGAGGGTCGAGATTGGCGGCCAAGTGACCGCGATTCGCATACACCTGGATCAGGCGCGACACCGCGCCCTGCTTGGCGCTCGCCACATCCACCGAGAGCTGTCCGGCGCTCGCCACCTCGGCCGCGATCGCACCGGCCGCCCCCGCCGGTGCGGATTCCCCGCCGCCCGCGGCGGCCCTCTCGCGAACTTCGCGCCGCGGCATTTCGGGGCCCGACTCACGCTGCAGACCCTTGAAGTACTGGGCCCAGGCCGGCCCCACCGCGCCGGAGTCCTTCAAGAATGTCCGATAGAGATCTTCGATGAAATCGGCATTTCCGCCAGACAGGGCCGTGGCGGTCAGCTGGTCTGCAGGTGATTGGCTCATGAGTGCGCCGTGACTTACGAAAACCTCGAGCAGGTCAAGGTGATGGAGAGAGGAATTCCAAGATCCGCGAAGGGCCTTAGTTTAGCCCAATGTGACGTAATATGGAATGTGACGCAGTGCCCCAATCTCAGAATTCGAACGGGGACACGAGCGACTGCGCCAGCCGGCATTCGTAGACCAGCAGCGCGACGTAACCGGCGAACACCAGGTACATCACCACGTCGACGCGGACCATCCGCATGAAGCGGTATCGCGCGAGCATCACCATCATCGTCACGCTGATTCCGGTCATCATCATCTTCAGCGCGGCGAAGCCGGCGGCGCTTCGATACACCACCGCGGCCATGACGGGATTCACCTCGACGGCTCCGCCCGCCAGGAGCCTCACCGTCATGAAGGCGTCCGCCACGCTGAGCAGCAGGATCCCGATCGATACGGCAAGCAGGTGGGATGAATGCCAATCGAGCGAATGGAAGCGCGACTCGCCCGCCCGCCGCGGCGGCCGCCGCCGGCGCGGGTTGAAGCTGCCGTAAACGATCGACCACAAGATGCGGCTGCGGCGGTCCCTCCGGTCGCGGCGTTCGAATTCCGGCGCCTGAACCGGCACGGCCGCGCCCTCCGCTTGCGCTGACGCCCAGTCCCTTCGTTCAATCGGCCGTTTGCTGGGGTCCATCGTTCACACTATCCCGAACCGCATCGCGACTGGGCAAGCTCGATGAGTCATAATGCACCCATGCGGCGCAATATTTTTTTCAAGCAAGGCCGCGCCCGGTCATAAGCGCGCCCATGCCGATCCCCGCTGCACAGCTGTTCGATGCTGCCAGCCCCGAGGCGGCCGGATTCTCGGCAGCGCGCCTGGACGGGTTGGGCGCGTTGCTGCGCGCCGACGTCGACGGCGGCGTGATCCCCGGCGCGGTGGTGCTCATCGTGCGCCGGGGCCGGGTCGCATTGTTCGACGCCTACGGGTATGCCGACCGGCCGGCGGGGAGGCCGATGCGGCGCGACAGCCTCTTTCGGATTGCATCCATGACCAAGCCGCTCACGACGACGGCCGCGTTGATGCTGATGGAAAGGGGCGAGCTGCTGCTCGCCGATCCCGTGTGGCGCTATCTGCCGGCGTTGCGCGACGTCAAGGTGGGCGTCGAGGACACCGATCCCACCGGCCAGCGCCGGCTGACGCTGCACGCTTGCCGCCGGGCCATGACCATTCACGATCTCATGCGCCACACGGCCGGATTCACCTACGGCCAATTTGGGGACTCGCTCGTGCACAGGGCATGCCGGGCGCAGAACCTGATGGACCAACAGCAGACCAATGCCGAGATGACGGCGAAGCTGGCGCTGGTGCCGCTGGCGCACCAGCCCGGCACGACCTTCGAGTACGGCATGTCGACGGACGTCTTGGGGCACGTGGTCGAGGCCGTATCGGGCATGGAACTGGATCGATTCTTCGCCGAGCACATCACCGGCCCGCTCGGCATGGCCGACACGGCGTTCGCAATCCATCCCGGCGATGAGCATCGCCTCGCCGAGCCACACCGTGACGCCGCGCAGGCCGGCGCTCCCGGTTTGGCGCCCCATGGCCCCAGGCGGCCGGCGCGCTGGTACTCCGGCGGCGGCGGCTTGCTGTCCACGGCCGCCGACTATTCCCGCTTCGTGCAGATGCTCCTGAACGACGGCGAATTCGCGGGCGTGCGGCTGCTGGCGCGCAAGACCGTGCAGTTCATGCTGCAAAACCACCTGCCGTCCTCGCTGGCCTACGGCCACCACACCGCGGAGCTGGGCGTGGCCGCCCCGCTGCCGCAGCTCGGGCAGGGATATGGGTTGGGGGTGGGCGTGCGAATTCACGCCGGCCTCTCGCCCGTGCCTGGATCGGTCGGCGATTTTTGCTGGGGCGGCGCGCTCGGCCCCTACTTCTGGGGCGATCCGGCCGAGACCTTGAGCGTCGTGTTCATGCTGGCCGAACTCAACCTGCAGGTCCGCACCCGGTACCGCTCGCTGTTGCGGGCGCTCGTTTACCAGGCGCTCGACTGAATCGGCGGCCCGCCGCACGCTACTCGGGGTCGGGCTGCGAATCGGGCGCGGCCGCTCGAAAGGCGGCCAGCTCCCGGGCGTTGGCGGCGATGCGGCACAGCGTCGGATACGGGGCTAGCGTGCATTTCAGGCGTTCCGCATTCGCCACCTGCGGCACCAGACAGACATCGGCGAGCGTCGGCGTCTCCCCGAAACAAAAACGCCCCACGCGCGCGTCGCGCGACAGGCGCGCCTCCAGTCCCGAGAACCCCACGGCGATCCAATGGGCATACCACCGGTCCCGCGCGGCATCGTCGATCCCCAGGTCACTCTGGAGATACTGGAGCACGCGCAGATTGTCGAGCGGATGGATGTCGCAGGCGATGCTGAGGGCCACGCTTCTGACGAACGCGCGATCGCGCGCGCCGGACGGCAACAGCGGCGGCCGGGGATGGACCTCGTCCAGATACTCGATGATGCTGAGGGACTGGGAAAGGACCTCGCCTGAGACCTCGAGCGCGGGCACCAATCCCGCTGGATTCGCCTGGAGGTAGGCCGCCGCCGCCTGCTCGCCCCGCCGCAGATGCACGGGGACGGCCTCGAAGGCGAGACCCTTCAAGTGCAAGGCGATCCGCACGCGATAAGCGGCGGAGGAGCGAAAATACGTGTAGAGCTTCACGGCGAGAGTATACCGGCCGAGCAATCGGCCCGCGCGATTCGCCCGCGCCGATGCCGGCGCCGGCACGGGCGCGGGCGCGGGCGCGGACGCCCTATGCCGCGCTCACCATCCGGGCGACGAAGTCGCTCACGGGCATCGCCGCCAGCGCCGCCGGGTCGGAGAACATCTTCTTGATGGAGTCGGCCTGCTTCGCGCCGAAATGCGCCGCGACGCTCGACTCGAATTTCCTGACGAGGACCGGCATGCCCTCGGCCCGCCGCTTGCGGTGCCCGATCGGATAGTCGACCTGCACCCGCCGGCTCGCGCTCCCGTCCTTGAAGAACACCTGCACGGCGTTGCCGATGTAGCGCTTGTCGGGCGCATAGTATTCCTGCGTGAACGTGGCGTTTTCCTTGACCTGCATCTTGGCGCGCAACTCGTCGACGCGGGGGTCGGTGGCCACCCCGTCCTCGTAGTCCGACGCCTCCAGCCGGCCGAACAGCAGTGGAATCGCCACCATGTACTGGATGCAATGGTCGCGGTCGGCCGGATTGCCGAGCCTTCCCGTCTTGTCGATGATGCGCATGCCGGGTTCTTGGGTTTCGATCAATACGCGCTCGATCATCCCGGCCTTGGAGCCGATCTCGGCATGCAGCGTCATCGCCGCCTCCACCGCCGTCTGCGCGTGGAACTCGGCTGGATAGGAAATCTTGAACAGCACATTTTCCATCACGTAACTGCCGAATGCCTGCGGCAGGGCAATCGCGTTGCCCTTGAAGAGCACGTCCTGGAAGCCCCAGGTCTTCGCGGACAACGCCGAGGGATATCCCATTTCACCCTTGAGCGCGAACAGCGCGTGCCGGACGGCCCGGCTGGTGGCGTCGCCCGCCGCCCAGCTCTTTCGCGAACCCGTATTCGGGGCGTGCCGGTAGGTGCGCAGCGCGCCGCCGTCGATCCAGGCGTTCGACACGGCATTGACGATCTGATCACGCGTGCCCCCCAGCATCGCGGTGACCACGGCCGTGGAAGCGACGCGCACCAGCAGCACGTGGTCGAGGCCCACGCGGTTGAAGCTGTTGTCGAGCGCCAGCACTCCCTGTATCTCGTGCGCCTTGATCATCGCCGTGAGCACGTCGCGCACCGTGAGCCGCCTGCCGCCTCGCGACAGATAATCGGCGACCGCGAGGATGCCGCCCAGGTTGTCCGACGGATGCCCCCATTCCGCGGCCAGCCACGTGTCGTTGAAATCGAGCCAGCGGATCATCGCGCCGATGTTGAAGGCCGCATTGACGGGATCGAGTTCGTAGGAGGTGCCGGGAACACGCGCGCCCCCGGTGAGCGTCGCGCCGGGGACCACGGGCCCCATGAGCTTGGTGCACGCCGGGTATTTCAATGCCTGGAATCCGCACGCCAGCGTGTCCATCAGGCAATAGCCGGCGGTCTCGTAGGCGAGCGGGCTCGCAATATCGTGGCTCAACGCGTAATCGGCGATCGCCGTGATGACGGGATCCGGGGCGGGCCGTTCGGCGGACTTGGTATCGTGTGACATGAAGGGGCGATGGTTCCTTGGGATTGAAGACTTCTCGGGCGGCGCAAGCGGCTAGGTTCGCTCGGCCAGAGGGACGAATTTCAGGTTCTCAGGGCCGACGTAATGGGCGCTCGGACGAATGATCTTGCCGTCGACGCGTTGCTCGATGATGTGAGCCGCCCAGCCGGCCGTGCGGCTGACGACGAACAGCGGCGTGAACATCGCCGTCGGCACGCCCATCAAATGGTAGGACACGGCCGAAAACCAATCGAGATTCGGGAACATGTTCTTGGTGTCGTGCATCACCGACTCGATGCGCTCGGCGACCAGATAGCCGCGCGTCTCGCGCGCCTCCTGCGCCAGGGCCCTCGACACCTCCTTGATCACCTGATTGCGGGGATCGGCGACCGTGTACACCGGGTGGCCGAAGCCGATGATGACCTCCTTGGCCGCGACGCGCCGGCGGATGTCCGCGTCGGCCTCGTCCGGCGTCGCGTAGCGGCTCTGAATCTCGTAGGCCACCTCGTTGGCTCCGCCGTGCTTGGGTCCGCGCAGGGCGCCGATCGCCCCCACGATGCACGAATACACGTCCGAGCCGGTGCCCGCGATCACTCGCGCCGTGAAGGTCGATGCATTGAACTCGTGCTCGGCGTACAGGTTCAGGGACGTGTGCATGGCCCGCACCCAGGAGGCCGCCGGCGCGCGCCCGTGCAGCAGGTGCAGGAAATGCGCGCCGATGGAATCATCGTCGGTCCGCACCTCGATGCGCCGCCCGGTGTTCGAAAAGTGATGCCAGTAGCACAACATCGATCCCAAGGAGGCGAGCAGGCGGTCCGCGATGTCCCGCGCGCCGGCGATGGAATGCCCGGCCGCCTCCGGCAGCAGGCAACCGAGGGCCGAGACCCCGGTGCGCAGCACGTCCATTGGATGGCTGGCGGCCGGCAGTTGCTCGAGCACGTCGAGCACCGCGGCGGGAGGCGCGCGCAGGGATTTCAACTTCGCCTTGTAGGCCGCCAATTGGGCGGACGTGGGCAGCGTCTCGTGCACCAGCAGGTGGGCGATCTCCTCGAATTCACAGCGCGTGGCGATATCGAGAATGTCGTAGCCGCGGTAATGCAGATCGTTCCCGGTCCTGCCGACGGTGCACAGCGCGGTGTTGCCCGCGGTCACCCCCGACAGCGCGACCGACTTCTTGGCCTTGAACCCCGCCGATTGAACCTCCGTCATTGCCTCTCTCCCTCGCTGGTCATGTCCCATTGCCCACGGGCGGTCATTTGGCTTTTCCCTCGGCGAACAGCCGGTCGAGCCGCTCTTCGTACGCGTGGTAGTCCAGATACTTGTACAGATCCGCCCGGGACTGCATGCGGTCCAGCACGTGTTTCTGCGTTCCGTCCCGGCGGATGGCTTGGTACACGGCGAGCGCCGCCGCATTCATCGCCCGGTACGCAGAACAACAATGGAGCACGATGTCGACGCCCACCGTGCCGAGCTCTTCCCGCGTGTACAAGGGCGTCGCTCCGAACTCGGTGATGTTCGCGAGAATGGGGACTCGCACCGCGTCCTTGAAGCGCCGGTACATCGCGAGATCCGTCATGGCCTCGGGAAATATCATGTCCGCGCCCGCCTCGACGCAGGCAACGGCCCGCTCGATGGCGCGGTCGATCCCCTCCACGGCCAGGGCGTCGGTGCGGGCCATGATGACGAAATGCTCGTCGCTGCGCGCATCCACAGCCGCCTTGACGCGATCCACCATCTCCTGCCTCGAGACGACCTCCTTGCCGGGCCGGTGCCCGCAGCGCTTGGCCTGGACCTGGTCCTCGATGTGCAGACCCGCCGCGCCGAACTTGATGAACGACTTCACCGTGCGCGCGATGTTGAACGCGCCGCCCCACCCCGTGTCGGCATCGACCAGCAACGGCAGTTGGCAGGCATCGGTGATGCGGCGCACGTCGATCAACACATCGTCCATGGTGCTGATGCCGAGATCGGGGACTCCCAGCGAGTTGGCGGCCACGCCGCCGCCCGACAGGTACAGGGCCTTGAAGCCGCAGGCGGCGGCCATGCGCGCCGCATAGGCCGTGATGGCGCCTACGACTTGCAGCGGCCGCTCATCGGCAACCGCGGCACGCAGGCGCGCCCCGGCCGATGTCACGTGGGCCGCAGTCACCCGCCCTCCTCGCCAACGGTCAACGTAGTCATGCTCGATCCCTTTGGGTTGAAACTATAGATGCATGGCGATTGCGAGCGGGTGACCAAAGCAATCAAGTTCGCTGCAAAAAAAAGCCACACCTCGAGGCGGCCGCGCCGGCTGAGTCCATTCTACCCGACGTCCCGCCCGGACCAACGCCGGATCACCCGGTGCAGGGCGTCGAGCCCGTCGGTGAGCGCCGCCGGGCCGGGCTGCAGAATGATCGGGGACCTGATCTCGTGCAACTCCCCATCGCGAACCGCGGGTACGCCGTCCCAGCCGGCTCGGGACGCCACCCGATCGGGCTGGAAGCGCTTGCCGCACCAGGAGCCGAAGATGATGTCCGGGGCACGGCGCACCACCTCCCCCGGGTCCGCCAGGATGCGATCCTTGCCGAGCGAGCGGCCTGCGCGCTCGGGGAATACGTCATCGCCCCCGGCGATTGCGATCAGCTCGCTCACCCAGTGAATTCCGCTGATGAGGGGCTGGTCCCATTCCTCGAAATAGACGCGTGGACGCCGGGGCAGCTGCGCGGCGGCTTGCCGCACGCGGTTCATGTGCGCCTCGAGTTCCGCGGCATGGCGCAGCGCCCGGTCCGCAGCGCCCACCATGGCGCCGAGCCGGCGCACGTAACCCAGGATCCCCTCCACCGAGCGGTGGTTGCTGATCCAAACCTCGACTCCGTTCTTGATCAGCTCCCGCGCGATGTCGGCCTGGATGTCCGAGAAGCCGACCACCAAATCCGGCCGCAGGGCGAGGATTCTGCCGACCTTGGCGCTGGTGAAGGCGCAGACCCGGGGCTTTTCGCGGCGCGCGCGGGCCGGACGCACCGTGAAGCCGGAGATGCCCACGATCCGCGCCTCTTCTCCGAGCGCGTAGAGCACCTCGGTGGGCTCCTCGGTCAGGCAAACGATCCGGCTCGGGTATCGGCCGTCCATGTGCCGCTAGAGAAGATCCTCGGCCAGCGCGCTGGCCGAACCGTGGATGACGCATTGCGCCAGACCCGATGTCTGCGGCAGCACATGATCCCCATAGAATCGTGCGGTGGCGATCTTGGCCCGGTGGAAGCCGGAATCGGGGCCGTCCGCGCCGCCGCTTTCGAGGCGCCCGCTCGAGATCAGCGCCGAGCGCATCAATTGCCAGCCCCCGGCCACGATTCCGAACAGCTTGAGCAAAGGCACCGCGCCGACCGACACGCTGCGCACGTCCTGCCCGTAATTCTCGACCACGTGGCGAATCGAGCGCTCGAGGGCGTCGACCGCCGCGGACAGCGCCTCGGCGAGGGACCGCAAGCCCGGCGCGCCGTCGAGATCCCTCACGAGAGTGCGCATCTGGGCGATGACCGTCTGCGCCGCCCGGCCGCCGTCGCGCGCCAGCTTGCGGCCGATCAAGTCGTTGGCCTGGATGCCCGTCGTGCCCTCGTAGATCGGCGTGATGCGCGCATCCCGGAGGTATTGCGCCGCGCCGGCCTCCTCGATGAATCCGACGCCGCCGTGCACCTGAATGCCCAGCGAGCAGATATCGACCGCGTTTTCCGTGCACCAGCCCTTGACCACGGGAATCATCAAATCGACGAAGCTTTGATGCCGGCGGCGCTCCTGCTCGTCCGGGTGCAGACGGGCGGCGTCGAGCGAAACCGCCACCACGCACGCCAGCGCCCGCATGGCCTCGACCTGCGATTTCATGAGCAGCAGCATGCGGCGCACGTCCGGATGCCGCACGATGGGTACGCGGGCTCCGCCGCGCACCCCCGCTTCGGTGCCCTGGATCCGCCCCTGCGCGTAGGCCAAGGCGGCCTGGTAGGCGCGTTCCGCGAGGCCGACGCCCTCGACGCCGACCGAATAGCGGGCGGCGTTCATCATGATGAACATGTACTCGAGCCCGCGGTTCCCCTCGCCGACGAGTTCGCCGACGGCGCCGCCGTTCTGGCCGAAGGCGAGCACGCACGTCGGGCTGGCGCGGATGCCGAGCTTGTGCTCGATGGACACGCAGTGCACGTCGTTGCGCGCTCCGGCCGATCCGTCGGCATTCACCAGGAACTTCGGCACCAGGAACAATGAAATGCCCTTGACGCCCTCCGGCGCGCCGGCGATTCGCGCCAGCACCGGATGCACGATGTTCTCCGTGAGATCGTGCTCGCCGTAGGTGATGAAGATTTTCTGGCCCTCCAGCCGGTAGCGGCCGTCGCCGGTCGGCACCGCCCGGGTTCGCACGGCCGCGAGGTCCGACCCGGCCTGCGGCTCCGTGAGATTCATGGTTCCGGACCATTGGCCCGCGACCATCTTCGGCAGATAGGTCCGGATCTGGTCCGCGGAACCGCACACCTCGATCGCGTCGATCGCGCCGCGCGTCAGCATGGGGCACAGCGCAAAGGCCATGTTCGCGCCGTTCCACATCTCCTCGACCAGTGCGGACACGGCGCGGGGCAGGTTTTGGCCGCCCAGTTCCTCCGGGCACGACAGGCCGTTCCAGCCCGCGGCGATGAATTGCTCGTAGGCTTGCTTCCACCCTCCGGCGGTCGCCACCCGTCCCTCGTGCCAGCGTGCGCCCTGCAAATCGCCCCTGCGATTGAGAGGCGACAGGACGCCGGCGGCGAATTTGCCCGCCTCCTCCAGCACGGCCTCCATCACATCGAGCGTGGCATGGCCGTAGCCCGGCAGTTGCGCGAGCAGATCCCGATCCGCCAGCTCGCGCAGGACGAACCTCATGTCGCTCAACGGGGCCCGATATTCCTGCATGCTCCGCTCCCCCTACATATTGCGGCGATAACGCCCGCCCACATCGTACAGCGTGTGCGTGATCTGTCCGAGCGAGCAGCAGCGCACGGCGTCCATCAGCACCTCGAATGTATTGCCGTTCTCGATGACGGTGCGGCGCAGGCGCTCGAGCATCACCGGCGCCTGCGCGGCATGACGCTCATGGAACGCCGCCAGTCGCCGCAATTGCGACTGCTTCTCCGCCTCCGTCGAGCGCGCCAGCTCGATCGTCGGCGCCGCGCCCGCGGCCGCCGGATTGCGAAAGGTGTTGACGCCGATGATCGGATAGGTCCCGTCGTGCTTGCGGCGCTCGTAATTCAGCGACTCCTCCTGGATCTTCCCGCGCTGGTAGCCGGTCTCCATGGCGCCGAGAACTCCACCGCGGCCGGCGATGGCGTCGAATTCCTTCAGCACCGCTTCCTCCACCAGCTCGGTCAGCTCCTCGATGATGAAGCTGCCCTGGCACGGATTCTCATTCTTGGACAGGCCCCATTCGCGGTTGATGATGAGCTGTATCGCCATCGCCCGCCGCACGCTCTCCTCGGTGGGTGTGGTGATCGCCTCGTCGTAGGCGTTGGTATGCAGGCTGTTGCAGTTGTCGTAGACGGCGCACAGCGCCTGCAGCGTCGTCCGTATGTCGTTGAAGGCCATCTCCTGCGCGTGCAGCGAGCGGCCGGACGTCTGCACGTGATACTTGAGCTTCTGGCTGCGCTCGTTCGCGCCGTATTTGTCCCGCATCGCCACCGCCCAGATCCGGCGCGCGACGCGCCCGATCACCGAATATTCGGGATCCATTCCGTTGGAGAAGAAGAACGACAGGCTGGGAGCGAAGTCGTCGACGTGCATGCCGCGGGCAAGGTAGGACTCCACGTAGGTGAACCCGTTGGCCAGGGTGAAGGCGAGCTGCGAGATGGGATTCGCCCCGGCTTCGGCGATGTGGTAGCCGGAGATCGACACGGAGTAGAAGTTCTGCACCCTGTGATGGACGAAATACTCCTGGATGTCCCCCATCATCTTGAGCGCGAACTCGGTGGAGAAGATGCAGGTGTTCTGGCCCTGATCCTCCTTCAGTATGTCCGCCTGCACCGTGCCGCGCACCGTCGACAGGGTCCAGGTCCTCATCTTCAGGGATTCGTCGGCGGTCGGATCCCGTCCGTTGTCCCGCTGGAACTTCTCCAGCTGTTGGTCGATGGCCGCGTTCATGTACATCGCGAGGATCATGGGCGCGGGGCCGTTGATGGTCATCGACACCGAGGTCGTGGGCGAGCACAGGTCGAAGCCCGAATACAGCGCCTTCAGGTCGTCGAGAGTCGCTATCGACACTCCGGAGTTGCCCACCTTGCCGTAGATGTCCGGGCGCGGGTCGGGATCCCAGCCGTACAGCGTCACCGAATCGAACGCGGTGGACAGGCGGTGCGCAGGCATGCCCTCCGACAGGCGTTTGAACCGCTGATTGGTGCGGAATGCGTCGCCCTCGCCGGCGAACATGCGCGTCGGATCCTCGCCCTCGCGCTTGAAGGCGAACACGCCCGCCGTGAACGGAAAGGACCCGGGGAGGTTCTCCTCGAGGAGAAAACGCAGGATCTCGCCGTCGTCCTCGAACCGCGGCAGCGACACCTTGCGGACCCTCGTGCCCGACAGCGACTCATGGGTGAGATTGGTCCGGATCTCCCTGTCCCGGATCTTCACGACGTACTCGGGCTGCGCGTACAGTTCCTGCGTCTTCGGCCACAACTGCAGCAGCTTCGCGGCGGCCGGACTCAGCTCGGCGTCCTTCACGGCGATCAGCCGGTCGAAGCCCGCCAAGTCCCGCCCATCATCGGCGAACAGGCCCCGTGCGACCCGCAGCGACTGCCGCTCGCGCGCGATGCGCGCCTGCCGCGCGACATCCCGGTGGAAGCCGCGCAGGGTCTCGGAGATCTCCGCCAGGTAGCGCACGCGCTCGGGCGGCACGATGGCGCGACCCCGCGATGACGCCTTGACCGCGACGCGCGGCAGCTTGTGCTCGCCGAGTTTCAATCCCGCCTCCTGCAGGCGCGGCAGCAGCGCCTGATAGAGCGCCGTGACGCCGTCGTCGTTGAAGCGCGACGCCATGGTGCCGAACACGGGCATGTTCTCCGCAACGTCGGCAAATCGTTCCCGGTTGCGCTGGTATTGCTTGCGCACGTCCCGGAGCGCATCTTCCGATCCCTTGCGGTCGAACTTGTTGATGGCGACGAAGTCGGCGAAATCGAGCATGTCGATCTTCTCGAGCTGCGAGGCCGCGCCGAATTCGGGGGTCATGACGTAGAGCGATGCGTCGACCAACGGCACGATGGCGGATTCTCCCTGGCCGATGCCCGAGGTTTCCACCACGATCAGGTCGAAGCCGCTCACCTTGCACGCCGCGAGCACCTCCGGCAGCGCCGCCGACAGTTCCGTGCCGGTATCGCGCGTGGCGAGCGAGCGCATGAAGATCTTGTCGGATTCGATCGCATTCATCCGGATGCGATCGCCCAGAAGCGCGCCGCCGGTGCGCTTCCGGGACGGATCGATCGAGACGACGGCCACGCGGACCCGATCCTCCTGGTCGAGCCGCAGGCGCAGGATCAATTCGTCCGTGAGCGAGGATTTGCCGGCGCCGCCCGTGCCGGTGATGCCGAGGATGGGAGTTCTGATGCCGGCCGCGGCCTGCAGCACCGCCTGCCGCGCGCGCATCGAATAGGCCCGGTTCTCGAGCGCCGTGATCACGCGCGCCAGATGGCGGCGGTTGCCCGAATGCAGCATGTCGACGGCTCCGGCCTCCGGCGGAGCAAAGCTGCAGAGGTCGTAATCGCTCGAACGCAGGACGTCGTCGATCATGCCCTGCAGGCCCATCCGGGCCCCGTCCTCCGGCGAATAGAGGCGCGTGACGCCGTAGTCCATCAGTTCCCGGATCTCGGCCGGCACGATCACGCCGCCTCCGCCGCCGAATACCTTGATGTTCTCGCCGCCGCTGCCGCGCAACATGTCGATCATGTATTTGAAGAATTCGACGTGCCCTCCCTGATAGGAGGTGATCGCGACGCCCTGCACGTCCTCCTGCAAGGCGGCATTGACGATTTCCTGCACCGAGCGGTTGTGGCCCAGATGGATGACCTCGGCTCCCGAGGCCTGGAGCACCCGGCGCATGATGTTGACGGAGGCGTCGTGGCCGTCGAACAACGACGTCGCGGTCACCAGCCGGATCTTGTTGGCGGGCCGGTAGGCGGCGGGCTTGGCAGCTGCGGTAGCGGCGTTCATGGGGTCGCCTCGAATCGAAATGGGGTGGTCGCAACGACGGGGTATCTTAGAGCAAACGGGACCCGATGGAGGTGCCCAAATCCGCCGTCCCGCATGAGCGAAATTGCAACATTCCGGGCCGTACCGGCGGCCGCGCCGCGCGCCTCGAATCCGCCCCCTCCCCCGGCCAAGCCTCCAAGGCGCAGGCGGATCGCTCAGACCGCCTCCTTAGGTCCGCAGTCCGCGGCGAAACTCGCCCGGCGCCGCGCCGGTCCATTTCCTGAAGGCGCGGTGAAAGGCGCTGCGTTCCGAAAACCCGAGTTCCAGCGCGATGTCCATCACGCTGCGATCCGTATGACTGAGATAGCCGATGGCGAGGTCGCGCCGCAGTTGATCCTTGATGCTCTGGTAGGAGACGCCCTCCTCATGCAGGCGCCGGCGGATGGTGGCGGTGGTCATGCTGAGTTCGCCGGCGAGCTTTTCGAAGTCCGGCACGTCGCCCGGCAGTTGCTGGCGCAAGCGGCGGCGGATGCGCGCGCTCAGGCTGCCGCCGTTCTTGTACTTCACCAGAATATTCTCGGGCGCCGTGCGCAGAAATTCCTTGACCGTCTTGTCGTTCTGCACGATGGGCAACTGCAGATGTTGCGCATCGAAGACGATCGACGTGCACGCCTTGCCGAACGCCAGATCAGTGCTGTACATCAGCCGGTACTCGGCGCTGTGGTCGGGTTCGGGATAGCCGAATTGGGCCCGCAGCACGGGAATTCGGCGGCCCACCAGCCAGCAGGCGACCCCGTGGAGCAGCATCAACAGCACCTCGTGCCCGAAGACCCGGGCCGCCAGGCCGGCGCGCTGCCGCAGCACGATCGCCGCCTCCCCGCCGTTGCGCTCCAGCGACCCGGATATATCGTCGAGGATCAGACCATAGAAACGCAGGCTGCGATCGAGCGCCTGCCCGAGGTTCCTGCAGCCGACCACCGAATGGACCAACATGGCGAAGCTGCCCGCCTTCATGCGCCGCGAGTCCTGGCCGAAAAACTCATCGTCCAACGTGACCGCCACCAGGCGCCACAACTGCCCGTAGTGGTTGACCGAGACCCGCGCCTGAGGAGCCTGCAGGAGCCCCGGAGACAGACCCACCCGGGCCAGCAATCCGTCCGGATCCAGATCCCGGGCGCGGACGCTCTGCAGGGCCGCCGCCACGAAACAGATCGCCACGGTGCCGGGTTCGGCTCGGCTGGCGGGGAGCATGCCCTGCGCGCTCACGGCGGCCGGCGGCTGTTGCATTTTTTCTCACTCATTTTGAGTGGTTGGGACACCGATCCCGTCATATTCCAACGCTATAGTTTACGCCATGCGGGGGATCGCGGCGGGACCGTGCCCCGTCCCGCCCCCTTCCTTCAGGGCGGCGGTTTGGCCTGCCTCTCGGAGGCTCCTCAGGCTAAACTAGGCGCAGCAGGAACCCAAAACGTGAGGAACGCATGACCACCAAGCCCGCAACGCTCGCCGAACAACTGCCCACCGTGAAGATGCTGCTGGACGGCAAATTCATCGAATCCGCGACCAGCGAATGGCACGACGTGGTCAACCCCGCGACGCAGGCGGTGCTCGCGCAGGTGCCATTCGCGACGGACGCGGAAATCGACGCGGCGGTCGCCTCGGCCAAACGGGCCTACAAGACCTGGAAGAACACCCCGATTGCCGCCCGAGCCCGCATCATGCTCAAGCTGCAGGCGCTGGTGCGCGAGCACCTCTCCAAGATTGCGGTCACGCTGACAGCGGAACAGGGCAAGACCCTCGCCGACGCCGAGGGCGACGTATTTCGAGGGCTCGAAGTGATCGAGCACGCCTGCTCCGTGGGCACGCTGCAACTGGGCGAATTCGCCGAAAACGTCGCCGGCGGCGTGGACACCTACACGCTCCACCAGCCGATCGGGGTGTGCGCCGGAATCACGCCGTTCAACTTCCCGGCCATGGTGCCGCTGTGGATGTTTCCGATGGCCATCGTCTGCGGCAACACCTTCGTGCTCAAGCCCTCGGAACAGGATCCCATGACGCCGATGCTGCTGGCCGAGCTCGCGCTGCAGGCGGGCCTGCCCCCCGGCGTGCTCAACATCGTCCACGGCGGCAAGCGCGCCGTCGACGCCCTATGCACGCATCCGGACATCGTGGCCGTCTCCTTCGTCGGTTCGACGCACGTCGGCACCCACGTCTACAACCTTGCCTCCCAGCACGGCAAGCGCGCGCAATGCATGATGGGCGCGAAGAATCACGCCGTGGTGCTGCCGGACGCCAACAAGGAGCAGTCCCTGAACGCCCTCGTCGGGGCGACGTTCGGCGCGGCCGGACAGCGCTGCATGGCCACGTCGGTCACGGTGCTGGTCGGCGAGGCCCAAAAATGGATTCCCGACATCGTCGCCAAGGCGAAGACCCTCAAGGTCAACGCCGGCACCGAAAAGGGCGCCGATCTCGGGCCCGTGATATCGAGGAGCGCGAAGGCGCGCATTCTCGGACTGGTGGAAGAAGGCGTCAAGGCAGGGGCAAAGCTCGAGCTGGACGGCCGCAACATCAAGGTCCCGGGTTACGAGAGCGGCAACTTCATCGGCCCGACGATTTTTTCCGGCGTGAAGCCCGAGATGTCGATCTATTCGACGGAAATATTCGGGCCGGTGATGGTCATCGTCGGCGTGAATACGCTGGACGAGGCCATCAGGCTCGTCAACGACAATCCGTTCGGCAACGGCACGGGCATATTCACGCAGAGCGGCGCCGCCGCCCGCAAATTTCAGAACGAAATCGACGCCGGCCAGGTCGGCATCAACGTGCCGATCCCGGTGCCGGTCCCATTCTTCAGCTTCACCGGGTCGCGCGGCTCGAAGCTCGGCGATCTCGGGCCGTACGGCAAGCAGTCGGTGCAGTTCTACACCCAGACGAAGACCGTCACGTCGCGCTGGTTCGAGGACGGCGCCGTCTCGACCGGGGTCAACACCACGATCAGCCTCAAGTGACGGGCGGATGAGGATCGCGTTCATCGCAAGAGCTCGGAGCCATCAATGATCGAATGCAGCGTCGACGGACATGTCGCCCTCGTCATCCTGAACAATCCGTCGGCCAACACCTTCACTGCGGCGGGACTCGTCGAGCTTGCGCACACGATGCGCGAGCTCAACGCCGATATGGAGATCTATGCCGTCGTGGTCACCGGCCACGGCGACAAATTCTTCAGCGCCGGCGCCGACTTGAAGAGCTTCGCCGACGGCAACAAGGCGGAGGCGCGCCGCATGGCCCAGCTGTTCGGGGCGGCGTTCGAGGCGCTGCAGGAATCGCGGCCCGTGATCATCGCCGCCATCAATGGCTATGCCATGGGCGGCGGCCTCGAGTGCGCCCTGTCCTGCGACCTGCGCATTGCCGAAGAGCACGCGCAGATGGCGCTTCCCGAGACGTCCGTTGGACTGCTGCCGGGCGGCTGCGGCACCCAGACGCTGCCCTGGCTGGTGGGCGAGGGATGGGCCAAGCGCATGATCCTCACCAACGAGCGGGTCGACGCGCAGACCGCGCTGCGCATCGGCCTGGTCGAACAAGTCGTCCCCAGGGGGCAGAGCCGGCAGACGGCGCTCCAGCTGGCGCAACGCGTCTGCACCCTGAGCCCGCGCGCGGTGGCCTTCAGCAAAGGCCTGATCCATCAAGCGCGCCAGGGCACTCCGCGCGGCGCCGCGCTGGCCCTCGAACGCGAACGCTTCGTCGATCTGTTCGACGGCGCCGACCAACAAGAAGGCGTGAAGGCGTTCTTCGAGAAGCGCAGGCCGGTCTGGAAGAATTCGTGAGCGGCCCGGCGCCACCGGCCGTGGCGGTGTCGAGCGAGATCCGCAATCGCGTCGCGATCATCACGCTCAACCGCCCCGAGGCGCTCAACGCCTTGTCCTACGAGATGATCATGGCCCTGCGCTCGATGCTCGAGGGCTGCGCGGACCAGCCCGAGGTGCGGGCGATCCTCCTCAAGGGCGCGGGCGACAAGGCCTTCTGCGCCGGCGGCGATATCCGTTCGCTCTATCAGAGCTTCAAGGACGGCAAATCGCAGCACCGGGAGTTCTTCCTCGCCGAATACGCGCTCGACTTCATGCTGCATTCCTTCCCCAAGCCGTATGTCGCGTTGATGGACGGCATCACCATGGGCGGCGGGATGGGGCTTGGGCAGGCCTCGACGCTGCGAATCGTGGGCGACAGGACCCGCATCGCCATGCCGGAGGTCGGAATCGGCATGTTTCCGGACGTGGGGTCGAGTTATTTTCTATCGCGGCTGCCGGGATCGCTGGGCCCCTATCTCGCGCTGACCGGAGCGCAGATACGCGGCGCCGACGCGGTGTACGCGCGACTTGCGGATGTGTATCTGTCGCCGGACGCCGTGGACTCGCTCACCGATGACCTCGAATCGCTCGCTTGGCGGGAGGACGGCGACGAGGAGCTGCGCCGCCTGATTCACTCGCGCTCCGCGCTGGGACTGCCGGCCCCGTCATTGAGCGTCCTCAGGGCCGCCATCGACGCGCATTTCTCGCATCCCACGGTGTCCGCCATCCTGGCATCGCTGGCCGGCGAATCGCGCCCGGAATTCGCGGATTGGGCCGTGCAGACCTCGAAACTCATGCGCAGCCGTTCGCCCACGATGATGGCCGTCGCGCTGCGCCAGCTGCAGCGGGGCAGGACCATGGAGCTCTCCGATTGCTTTCGCATGGAACTCGGCATGGCGGAACACGCCTTCCACCACGGCGATCTCATCGAAGGCGTCCGCGCGCTCCTCATCGACAAGGACAACGCGCCCCGCTGGAACCCCGCCCGGACGGAGGATGTGACGGAGGCGTCGGTGGATGCATTCTTCCGCGAGCGCTGGCGCGGCGGGACCCACCCGCTCGGCGATCTGGAAAGATCGGTGCTGCGACGCGGGTGAACCTCAGTGTGCAACTCAATGAACTCAAGGTGAATCATGAATTTCAGCAAGACATTGGCGGTGGTCACGGGCGGCGCCTCGGGATTGGGCCGGGCGGTCGCCGAACGCGTGATCGGGGCCGGCGGCAAGGCCGCCATCCTCGATCTGCAGGAAGCGGCCGGTCAGGCCACCGCCCGCGAGATCGGTGCTTCATTCTTCAAGTGCGACGTGGCGGTCGAATCGCAGGTCACGGCCGCGATCGACGGCGCCCGCCGGGCGCTCGGCGGCCTCAATCTGCTGGTCAACTGCGCCGGCGTCGTCGGCGCGGGCAAGCTCGTCGGCAAGGACGGCCCGATGAGCGGCGATTTCTTCGAAAAGGTGGTGCGCATCAACTTGATCGGAACGTTCCTGTGCGACAAGACCGCCGCGGCCATCATGCAGGATAATTCCCCCAACGAAGAAGGCGAGCGCGGCCTCATCATCCACACCTCCTCGGTGGCCGCGTTCGAGGGCCAAATCGGCCAGGTCGCCTACTCCGCCACCAAGGCCGGACTCGTGGGCATGACGCTGCCCATCGCCCGCGAACTCGCCAAATCGGGCATTCGTTGCGTGGCCATTGCGCCCGGGATCTTCATGACACCGATGCTGGCGAGCCTGCCGCCCGAAGTCCAGGAATCGCTGGGCAAGCAGGTGCCCTTCCCCTCCCGGCTGGGCCAGCCCGCAGAGTTTGCGCGGCTGGTGCAATCCATCGTCGAGTCGCCCATGTTGAACGGGGAAACGATACGCCTCGACGGTGCCATCAGGATGCAGCCGCGCTGAGAGCCGGCGGCTGCGCACGCATGGTCACGAACTCGATGGTGCGACCGTCGGGGTCGGTCGCATAGAATGCACGGGCGCCGTCCCACTCTCCGCCGGGGTCGACGACCTCGACGGGCGGGGATGTGGGCGATATCCCCTGTTCCACGCACCGCCGGTACGCGGCATCGACGTCCCCGGTCAAGAAAGCGATGTGCGTGTGCCCCGGCTGCGAGCGCTCCTGTTGCAACGGCGCCGATTGCGGCTCGAGATACTGGATCAACTCCAGGGCGCCGCCGTCGGGAAGATCGAGGTCTGCGATCGCCAGGCGCGCGCCGGCATGGCCGGTGAGCATTCCCACATCTTCCCCGCTGCTCATCGACTCGCCGCGAACCGTGCAGCCCAATAGCCGGCGGTAGAAATCCACGGACTCGCGCAGATTCCGCACCGTGATGCCGACGTGATGCAGCGCCATCATGATCGCCAATCCTGCGCGGAAGGCTGATCGCGCGCCAGCACGTCGTCGATCGTTTCGTGACGCTTGACCAGCCGGGCGCGATCGCCCGTCACCAGGACCGTCCCCGGCCGGCCCATGACGTTGAAATTCGACCCGGCCGCATCCTGGTACGCTCCGGTGTCCAGGAATGCAATCACATCCCCCATCTGCACCGCAGGCGCGGGCACCTCCAGCGCGAGCAGATCGAAGCCGCAGGAGATTCCCACCACGTCGACGGATTGAACCGGCGCCGACGCCGCATGAGAGGCGAACACCGGCCGGAAATGCGCCCGCTCGATCAACAGATCCGGCAGGAACATTTCCGTGGTATCCACCTCGACCCAGGTTCGCGGCACCGGCCTCGCCTGAACCTTCACGTGCCGGACGCGGCTCAAGTGCACTCCACAGTCGGCAAAAAGGCTGCGTCCCGGCTCGATTTGCAGCGCCACGCCGGATGCATCCACGCCCTTGCGCGCGAGCGCCTCGCACAGGCTCGTGCCCACCGCTTCGGCGTAGACGTCGATATCGCTGGCCGCGGCCCGCCGAGGGTGAGTGGGATCCCGCGGCGCGGGGAAGCCCCCGCCGATATCCAGCTCGCGCGGGCGCCACGGAACCCATGCCCGGCACAGGTCGCCCACCAACTCGCCGAATCCGCCGGCCGCCTTGGCCCACACGCGCGGGTCGGCGCTATGACGCCCGAGATGGGTCATCAATCCCGTGAGCTCGACGGCGGGATGAGCGATGGCCCGGCGGCCGATTTCCAGCGCCGCGCCGGGTTCGATGCCGGGCTTGTAGAGCTGCGCGGCGTCGCGGATCGTCATGCCCGGAAAGAAATCGGACTCCTCGGTGAGTGCTGCGTGGTCCGGCCGGATGCGCAGCCGGATGCGCGCACGCCTGCGCAAGCGTTCGGCGGCCGCGACCACCAACTCGAATTCCCGTTCGCTGTCGAGGGTCACCTGTGCGCCCGCCTCCACGGCAGCCGCGATGAGCGGCGCATCCTTCGCGGACCCGTTGACGGAGATCGAGGCGGCGGCCACGTGCGCCCGGAGCGCCGTGAGCAGTTCGTTCAGGCCGAACACGTCGCAGCCGGCGCCCTCTTCGTTCAGGATATGCCGCAGCGCCAGAACGTAGTTCGCCTTCAGCGAGGGCAGCATCTGCACGGGGCCGCAGGTCCAGTGGCGCGAAAAGGCCGCCAGGAGCCTGCGGCAGTTTCGCCGCAGCTGGGATTCGGACAGCACGTGAACCGGGGTACCGAAGCAGGCGGCGATCTCGACGGCGCTGCAGCCCTCGATCCACAAGCAACCCTCGCGGATCTGCAGCGTCTCCTCCGGTTCGTCGATGAGATGGCGGCCCTGCATAGACCTCACTCGTTGGCTTGGGGCTCGCCCCGCCCGCGCTCGTGCATCAGGTACACCGCAGTGTAACAGCCGACCGCCAGCGCCGCGGAGGCGCCCGCCGTCAGCAGCACCGTGGAGTAGCCTTGCCCCAGGCCCAGTGCAACGCCTCCCGCGGCCGGCCCGATGGCCAGCGCAGCCCCTTGCGCCGCCGGAACGAAGGCCGCCGCCCGGCCGGAGGGATCCACCGCCGACAGCGTTCCCAGCTGAAAGATGTCGATGAAGTTCCAGCAGAGCTGCATCGTGGCCAGGGTCAACACGAACATCAGCGGCGTTCCCCACATGCCGTTCAGCAGCAACACCGCCGACAGCGCCGCAAGCGCGATCAGCAGCGGCCGGGCCTGCCCCATGCGCCGGCTAAGGCGAAATGCCGCAAGGCACCCCAGGCCGCTCAACAGGACGCCCGCGGTCAGAAATCGATGCACCCACGCCGCAGGGATGCCGGCGCTCACGCCCATGCGCTCGGCATAGGCCCAGTAGCAGCCGATCGCCACATAGACGAATGCGACCGCGCCGAGACACAGACCTGCCAGGGCCAATGCCGGCAGGGATCGCGGCCGCGCACCCGCGTGGTGCACAGGCGCTCCAAGCCGGCCCGGAAGCTTGGGTACCACGCACAGAGTCGCGGCCAGCAGCGCGCCCACCGCCGCAAACAATCCGGCGGGTCCAAACGCATCGTCGATGTGCGGGAACTCCGCGAGAATCACAGCGTTCGCCAGGACTTGAGCAAATATCATCAGCGAGAACGCCCGCGCCGTATCGGACTCCCGGCTCAGCAGCGCGAGGGACGATGCATAGGCCGCCCCCGACGCCATCCCTGCACCAAAACGCAGCGCCGCCAGCGTGATGAGCGCGGGATGCAGCATGCAGAAGGCGTTGAGGGCGGCCGCCGAGGCGAGGGCCGCCGACAAATAGGCGCGCCAATGCAATCTGGGGGCCAGCGCCGAGGTAATGGTAGATCCGACGAACAGGCCCGCCAGATCGATGGATGTGATGTAGCCGGCCTGCGCTCCGGTGAGGAGCCAATGATCCTCCAGGCCCTCGACGATGATCGGCATGCCGAGGATCGGCACGACCCCGCCGATGGCGAGCGAAATCGCGGCCCACGGGCCGCGCGGGACGCGGCTGCTCAACGTGGGGTCATCCTGCGCCTCTCATCACGGAATCCTCTGCGGGCGGCCCGCACTTTCGCTTATGCTGCACGTACGGCGGACCGATGATAGAGGAACCCCGAGCCCCGCGGGTGCCCATCGGCACCGCGGTGGGATCGGGCGATTTCAAGGCGACGTCCGACCGGGGCGAGGCCAACAACGTTAGGGGACGATGAATGACGAAGACGCGCGCGCCGTTCGCGGTGCATATCCTGGCAGTGTTCGCCGTTTCGGCGCCGTTCGCGGTCCAGGCGGCCGCGAGCGATGCCGCGCCCGGCGGGGAGGCCGAATCGGCCGCGGGCCAGCTGCAGGAGATCATCGTCACGTCGCAGAAGCGCGCCGAAGACATCAAGGACATCCCGATCAGCGTATCGGCGATCAGCGGCGCGCAGCTCGCCGAGCATCATGTCGCCGACTACGACGACATCACCCGCACGGTGCCCGGCATCTCGTTCGCCGCCGGCCCGGGACCGGGTCTCGACAACATCGAGATTCGCGGCGTCAGCTCCATGTCGGGATCGGCGACGGTCGGCATCTACATCGACGAGGTATCGGTGACCATCAGCAACAGCCAGTTCGACGGCGCCGTGCAGCCGAAGCTGTTCGATCTGGATCGCATCGAGGTGCTGCGCGGTCCCCAGGGCACCCTCTACGGCGCGAGCTCGATGGGCGGCACCATCCGCTTCATCACCAAGCAGCCGGATCTCGATTCCTTCAGCGCCGCGGCGAGTACCGACGTGTCCGTGACCCATCACGGGGGAATCAACAACGACGAGTACGCGATCCTGAATATTCCCGTCATCGAGGGCGTGTTTGCGCTCCGGGTCGGCGTCGACGTCTCGGACGAGAGCGGCTATATCGACCGCTACAACGCCGCCTTTCCCGGCGGGTCGAACGGCAACGTCCTGACGCTCGGCACCAACGACAGCACGGGCGTGCTCGGCGAACGCGGCGTGAACGACGTTCGCACCCAGGTATTCCGCCTGGTCGGCAAGATCGCCGCCCCGGCCGGCTGGACCATCACGCCGGCCTTCCTCTGGCAGCGCACCGCGGCCTCGGACACCAATATTTTCTATCCCGACATCGGGTTGTACGACCAGGACAAGCGCGTGGCGGAACCTTCCGCGGACGATCTGGTGCTGCCAAGCCTGACCGTGAACAAGAGCTTCGGCTGGGCGGACCTCGCGTCGGTGACCAGCTACTTCCAGCGCGATTTCCGCCGCGTCACCGACGGCACGCTGTACAACTCGAACATCTTCGCCAACGACTACGTGGCCGGCGGGGCGTACACCACGCCTCCCACGCCGGTCTCCACCCCGCAGCAGCTCTACCAGACCCAAACCGTGCTGGCATTCCTGCCCTCCCCGGCGAACTACGACGCCCGAACCGAGCAGATCTCGCAGGAGCTGCGCTTGAGCTCCAGGGACACCACGATCGCCGGCATCGCCACGACTTGGACGGCCGGTTTGTACTATAACGACCAGCATCGGCGCTTCCTGGACGACGAGTACATACCCGGCCTTCAGGCGGCTTTCCAGAAGATCTACGGCTACCCGATCAACTCGAACGAATCCGTGGTCGGTCCCTACTATTACGCGCCGACCGCGGCCTATCCGGGCGTGTCCTTCGCCAACGACCTGATCTACTTCGGGCACACCTACCCCGTCCAGGAGCAGATTGCGCCCTTCGGCGAGCTGGGTTTCGCGATCACGCCGGAGCTCAAGGGGGCCGTCGGCCTGCGCTACGTGTCCGCCAAGTCATCGGAAGTCGTCGACAGCGGCGGCTTCTACGCCTACGGGCTGCCGTCCACCTACGTCGACCACGAGAAGTACAGCGCGACCACCCCGAAGTTCTCGCTGGATTATGCCGTCACTCCCACGAGCAACCTCTATGCGACCGTCGCGAAGGGATTTCGGCTCGGCGGTCCCACGGGACCCGACCCCACGTACGAGCCGGATGGTCCTCCGCCCGCGACTCCCGGCACCTGCGACTCGGATTACCGGACCTACGGCCTCACGGGAGCGCCCAAGGAGTATCAGTCGGATTGGCTGTGGAGTTACGAGCTCGGCAGCAAGGGGCGGTATTTCGACAACAAGCTGTCCATCAACGCCGCCGTGTACGCCATCGACTGGTCCAACATTCAGCAGACCATCAACCTGCCCACGTGCGGGTACCTGTTCACCACGAATGTCGGCGACGCCAAGATCTACGGCAGCGAATTGGAGCTGCGCGCGTTGGTCGCGCCCAGCGTGACGCTGTCGCTCAATGCCGGCACCACGCACGCTTACATCTCGTCGGTCACCCAGGAAGGCCAGGGCATCGTCAACGTGGGCGAGCAGATTCTCGGCGTGCCGCAATACACGATCACTCCCAGCTTGGACTATGACGCGCCGATCGGCGACCGCATGTCCGTTTTCGCCCGGGCCGACTTTCCGTACACGGGCCGCTCGCGCGGCTATTTCGACAGCAGCGGCCTGCCGCACGTGTTTCAGCCGGGCTACGGGATCGTCAACGTGAGCGCCGGCATCACCCGCGACAAGGTGTCGGTGAGCCTGTATGCGAAGAACCTGCTCAATTGGGACCACATCATCCAATACCCGTCGGTCAACTCGGTGCAGGAGGGCTACACGGTCCGGCCGATGACGGTCGGCATCACGGCGACCGTGCAGCTCTAGGATCGCGCGGGCCGGCCGCCCGCGCTCAAGCCAGCTTGCGCAGCGAAGCCTGGTAGCGCAGGGCGTTTTCGACGTAGTGCTCGGCAATCTTGTGGAGCCCGCCGATCTCATCCGGGGTCAGCGCCCGCTTGACCACGCCGGGACTGCCGATGATCAAGGAACCGTCCGGATACTCCTTGCCTTCGGTGATCAAGGAGCCGGCCCCCACCAGGCAGTGGCTGCCGATTTTGGCGTGGTTCAGCACGATGGCGCCGATCCCGATGAGCGAGCCGTCGCCGACGGTGCATCCATGCAGCATGACGTGATGACCCACCGAGACGAACTCGCCCAGGGTGAGCGGCACGCCGGGGTCGGAATGCAGCACGCAGGAGTCTTGGATGTTGCTGCCGCGCCCAATGCGCACGGGCTCCGGCTGGTCGCCCCGGATGACGCTGCCGAACCAAACGCTGACGTCCTCCGTCAGCTCCACGCGGCCGATCACCTGGGCCGAATCCGCCACCCAGGCCCCCCGCGCCAGCCTGGGCGCAATACCATCCAACTCGTAAATGGCCATCGACCGCAACCCTCAATAAAGTAGAAACGGCGCGCGCGCCGCCCGCCAATCGGCTTCGTCCGCCGCCGCGATCGCCTCGAGGTCGCCCGGCAGCGCCTGGCTGTCGTCGACCCAACGCCGCAGCAGGTCGCTGCCGTTGATGACGTCGATGGCGAGCCGGTCGTTCTCGTATTCGTAGGGAAAATCCCGCCAGATCGGATAATCCGGCCGCAGCCGGCGCAATGCCTTGAACGCCAGCGCGAACAACCGCCAGGGCTTGAACGCGGCGTGTTCGTAATGGGCCGGGTCCTCGACGTGAACCTGAAATCCCGCGCAAAGCAGCCCGGCATGCTTGTGGAAAGTCGGTTCGAAGGAACAGGGCCGCAGCCGGCAACCGTTCATCCAGGCCGGCGCGAGCGCGCGCATTTCGGCCAGCAGCGGCTGCGGATCGAAGTCCGGAGCGCCCATCAGTTCCAAAGGCCGCGTGGTGCCACGTCCCTCGGACAAGGTCGTCCCTTCCAGCAGCACCGAACCCGGATAGCACCGGGCCATCCAGAGATTCGGCGCGTTGGGACTCGGATTGATCCAGGTTCGGCCTGCCAGCGGCCAGCCGTGCCCGGGCGAAGCGTCGGGGTCCCACCCCGACATGGAGATGACCCGATACTCGACGTCGAGGCCGAGCGTCGTCACGAACCAGCGCGCGAGCTCCCCCAGCGTCAAACCATGGCGCATGGGCAGCGCGCCCGCCCCGACGAAGCTCTCGCATCCCGCGCGCAGCGTCAGTCCTTCCACCGGACGGCCCACAGGGTTCGGCCGGTCCAGCACCCAGACCGCTTTGCCGGCCTTCGCCGCGGCCTCGAGCACGTATCGCAGCGTGGTGACGAACGTGTAGATCCGGCAGCCCAGGTCCTGCAGATCCACCAGCAGCACATCGAACGTATCCATCATGGCCGGCGTCGGCCGCCGCACGGCCCCGTACAAGCTGAACACCGGTATGCCATGGACCGGATCGCGGTAATCCGGCGATTCGACCATGTTGTCCTGCTTGTCCCCGCGCAACCCATGTTGGGGGCCGAACGCCGCGCTCAGGCGAACATCGCCGCTCGACGCCAGGGCGTCGAGCGCATGGCGTAAATCGCGCGTCACCGAGGCGGGATGCGCGAGCAGGGCCACCCGCCGTCCCGCGAGGGGCTTGCGCAGCGCAGGTTCGTCTAGGAGTCGGTCCAGTCCAAACTTCATGGATGATGCCTGCGCCTCACGCCTCGGGTCCCGGGCACGCCATCGCCAGATCCAGCGCAAAACCGGCCGGATCGTGAAAATCGGCCTTATGCGGCGGATGGCGGAGCGCCCAATGGGACAGCGTACCATCAACCTCCTCGATGACGGCGCAGAGCGCAATTTGCAGCCGGCGAGCATCCTCCAGACCGGGCAGATTCTTCAGCCGTACGGTCGCATCCACTTCGAGCCCGTCCCCGAGGCGGCGAGCGAGGATCTGCGGAGGCCAGACGCCTTCCGGAGAGGACATGCCTTCACGATAGCCCGTGAAACGGTAGACGGCCCAGTCTCCGGACGGCGAGAAATTCAGCTCATGATAGGCCGCCGCGCCGGGCGCTCTGATGAAGGCCTCGACGCAGGTATGCTGCCACAGGCGATCCGCCCGCTCAGGCTCCTTGGCCCGCGGAAGGCGAACCCGGGCCAGATCGCCGCCGATCAGGTAGCGGAATGCGAGCGTGCCGGGCTCGCGGACGTCGGCACGGGCCGCGATGGCGAATTTCCCGTCCGCTTTCGCCGAGGGATGCGCGATGAGCGGAACGCAGCTCGAATCCCTCCCAGCCTTCACGCCGTCACCCGCAGCGGCAGATGCTTCAGTCCTCGCAGGGTGTTGTTGTAGCGTCGCTCAGGCGCACCGGCAAGCTCGATGTGCCCCGCATGCCGGGCGAGCGCCTGCAGGACCACCTCCCCTTCCAGACGCGCGAGCAGCTGGCCGACGCAGACGTGGATGCCCGCGCCGAATCCCACGTGCCCCAGCACCTTGCGCTCGATGTCGTAGTCGTCGGGATTTTCCCACTGCCTCGGATCGCGGTTGGCTGCGCCGAGAAACAGCAGGATCTTGCGGTCCGCGTCGATCCGAACGCCGCCGACCTCGGTCGCGCAGGTCGTCGTTCGAAAAAAGGTCTGCACCGGGGACTCGAATCGGACGGCTTCCTCGAAAGCCGCCCGGGCAAGACGCGCCGGATCCGCGCGCATTTTGTGCCATTGCGCCGGATGGCGGGCCATGGCGTAGAGCGCGGCGCCGATGCCGTTGACCGTGGTATCGACGCCCGCCGTGAGCACCGACCGCACCAGGCGATGCGCCTCGTCCTGAGTGATCTCGCCCGCATCGGCACATTGATAGAGGATCATTCCGAATCCGTCGGGCGACAGGTGTTCCCGCAGCGCCTCCGCCTCCACCCAAGGAAACATCTCCTTGGCGCGCGCCGCCGCCACCTGGAACAGTTCGTTGGCGGGGCCGAAGGAGTTGAACACCATGTCCCCATACGGCAGGAGATAGTGCCTGTTTTCCGCCCGCATGCCGATCGCGTCCGGAAAGACGCGCAGGGGGAACGCCTCGGCAAGGTCGACGCAGCCGTCGAATTCCCGCCGGCGCACCAGTGCCGCCACCATCTCGTCCGCCACCGCAGCAAAGCGGTCCCGCAATGACCGCATGACCGCCCCGGACAAGGCCTTGGTCAGGGCCGCGCGTGCGCGGGTGTGAGACGGCGGGTCGGTCTCCAATATCGGGCTTGGAAGGCGAAATCGGCCGTGACGCTCCAGGTTCGCAAGCCCCACGCCTCTCGCCGAGGAGAAGGTCTTGTGGTCGACCAGAACCTGGCGGACCTCCTCATATCGCGCGCTGGCGGCGATACTGTACCGGTGCAGCCACACGACCCCGCCCGCGTCCCGCAGCAGCGCGTGACTCGGGTAGGGATCCGCGAAGAACTCGCGGCTGAACGGATCCACGTCGACCGCAGGCGCGCCGGTCGGCGCCGCGTCGTCGTACAGAGCAAAGGGTGACAAGCGAGTGTTCATGATGAGCCTCTCCGGACCCTCTCAATACACCAGTGGGCGCCTCAACGCCATTGCCTGGCGCCCGCCTTAGGAGACCGCGCGTCCGCGCCCGCGAGGGATGCCCCGCTCGAGCCCCGGCACCCTATAATTCCCGCCGTCCGACATCACTTCCCCGGAGAACCCGCGTATGCGCCCCGTCGCAGCCGATCGATATCAACGAATGCCCTACGCCCGCTGCGGGCGCAGCGGCCTCAAATTGCCGCGCATCTCGCTCGGATTGTGGCAGAACTTCGGCGGCGACACATCGCTGGACGCTGCCCGCGAGATGATCCTCAAATCCTTCGACCATGGCATCACGCACTTCGATCTGGCCAACAATTACGGGCCGCCGCCGGGTTCCGCCGAGGAGAACTTCGGGCGCATCCTCGCCGGCGACCTCGCCGCACACCGCGATGAATTGATCGTCTCGACCAAGGCGGGGTATGAGATGTGGCCCGGGCCCTATGGCGAGTGGGGTTCGAGAAAGTATCTGCTCGCCAGTCTCGACCAAAGTCTCAGGCGCATGGGACTGGACTATGTCGATATCTTCTACTCGCATCGGTTCGATCCGGACACGCCGCTGGAGGAGACGATGGGCGCTCTCGAATCAGCGGTGCGCAGCGGCAAGGCCCTGTACGCCGGGATATCCTCGTACGGGCCCGCGCCGACGCGCGACGCGGCAGCGATCCTGCGAAATTCGAGGACACCGCTGGTGATTCACCAGCCCTCCTATTCCATGCTCAACCGCTGGGTCGAGAGCGGCCTGTTGGATGTGCTGGCGCAGGAAGGTCTGGGCTGCATCGCGTTTTCGCCGCTGGCCCAGGGGTTGCTGACGGGAAAATACTCGCAAGGCCTCGCCGCCGGCTCGCGCGCCGCTGCGGACGGCTCCTTCCGCCGGGACATGTTGAGCGAGCGCAATCTGGCCAACGTGCGCGCCCTCGACCTGATCGCACGCGCACGCGGACAGAGCCTCGCACAAATGGCGGTCGCCTGGGTGCTCGACAAGCCGGCGGTCACCAGTGCGCTCATCGGCGCGCGCAACTGGGCGCAGATCGAGGAGTGCCTGGGCGCGCTGCGAAATCCGGGGTTCAGCCGCGAGGAACTCGACTCCATCGACCGCTACGCGCTGGACGGCGGCCTGAACATCTGGGCGGAATCGAGTCGATCCGGCTGAGCGCCGCCCGATGATCAGGCGCCCTCCAACCGGCGCGCGGCCTGAAGGATGAACGCCCATTACGAGACTCTACGTAAACGATGCGCACATGCATGTATTTTCACGCCCGCGGCAAACCGGTAGGTTGCCCTCCTCTGCCCGGGCCGGTCGCCAACTCGAGGGGATTCATCAATGCCCAAGCGTAGGACCCGTACGTCGAGTGTCCGGTCCAAGGCGGTACCTGGGACATCGCGCAGCCGGCGCAACGGGGCGCCGGCGAGTCCGGACTTGCACGCCGTCAACGAAGATATCGCCAGCGGCTTCGATGAGATGGCGGATCTTCTCGCCCTGAGCGGGGAGAACCCGTTTCGGATCCGTGCCTATCGCCGTGCTGCGCAGGTCGTACGCGCGCTGCCCGAGGAACTCGCCGACAGCATCGCGCGCGGCTTCGATCCGGACTCGCTGCCCGGCATCGGCCCGGATCTCGCGACCAAGATTCGGGAATTTGCCGCCACCGGGCACTGCCGGGCGCTCGATGAACTGCGGGGTTCGGTCCCAGCGAGTTTGCGCGAGCTGCTCTCGTTGCCGGGCATCGGACCCCAGCGGGCCCGGGCCCTGTTCCAGGCCCTGAAGGTTCACGATCTGCCCGCATTGCAAAAGGCCGTCGAGGCCCATCGGGTGCGCCAGGTGCCCGGATTCGGCGCCAGGACAGAAGAGACCCTGCGACTGCATTTTGCCACCCAGGCCGGGCAGGAGAAGCGCGTGCGCCGGACCGCGGCGAGCGCGCATGCCCGCAATCTGCAGGCTCATCTGGCCGCGCTGCCGGGAGTCTCCCGGGTGGAGGTCGCGGGCAGCTTTCGGCGCTTCCGCGATACCGTCGGCGACCTCGATCTGGTGGTTTGCTGCGACGCCCGAATCGACCTGCGAAAGGCCCTGCTGGAGTACCCGGAAACCGCACGGCTGCTCGCAGCGGGCTCGACGCGCCTGTCGATCCTCCTGCGCAGCGGACTGCAGGCCGATATCCGCGTGGTGCCGCGCCGCAGCTTCGGCGCCGCGCTTTATTACTTCACCGGAAGCAAGGCTCACAACATTCACGTGCGCCGCATCGCGATGTCGCGGGGACTGAAGATCAACGAATACGGCGTGTTCAAGGGAACCGCGCGCATTGCCGGCGACACGGAGGAATCCGTGTTCGCAGCCGTCGAGCTGCCCTATATCCCACCCGAATTGCGCGAGGATCGCGGCGAAATCGAGGCGGCCGGCGCCGGCACCCTGCCCAGGCTGGTGGAGGCCGGCGATCTGCGCGGTGATCTGCACGTGCACACCGTCGCCACCGACGGCACGGCGCCGTTGCGCGACATGGTCGAGGCGGCGCGGCGGGCGAATCTCGCCTACATGGCCGTCACGGATCACGGCAAACACATCGGCGCGGTCCATGGCCTCGATGCGACGGCTCTCGATCGGCAGATCGACGAGATCGATGCCCTCAACGCCGCCAACCGAGGTTTCACGATCTTCAAGGGCGTTGAAGTCGACGTGCTCGAGGACGGATCGCTGGCGCTGCCCGACGCCGTCCTGCGCCGGCTCGACCTGGTCGTTGCCGCCGTGCATGGCCATTTCAATCTTGACCGGCGGCAACAGACGGACCGGCTGCTTCGCGTGCTGGACCAGCGCTGTGTGTCGATTCTCGCGCATCCGACGGGGCGCCTGCTGGGCGAGCGCCCGGGCATCGACTGCGACTGGTCCCCGGTGTTCCGCAGGGCCAGTGCCCGGCCCTGCTATCTTGAACTCAACGCCCAGCCCTTGCGCCTCGATCTGGACGATATCCTGGTACGCGAGGCCGCCGCCAACGGAATTCTCATCAGCATTGCGAGCGATGCCCACGGCATCAACGACTTCGGCCATCTGCCGCTCGGCATCATGCAGGCGCGGCGCGGCTGGATCACGGCCGCTCAGGTCCTCAACACCAGGCCCGCCAGGGAATTGCAGGGTCTCCTGAAGAGGACCTTCCTCTAGGCTTCTACGACCGGGTGCCGATGCGCAGCGACTCCCAGCTGGCGTCCGCCGTCCATCCGCCGTCGACCGGAAGGCTCACGCCGTTGATGAAGCCGCTCCGCGCCTCGTCCAGGAGGAACGCGATGGCCTCCGCCACATCGTCCACCCGCGCGAATCGCGCCATGGGAACGCGATTGACGATGTCCTCGTCCGAATAGGCGCCGCTGCCCTGGTCGGCCGCATCCATTTCCGTCTTGATCCACCCCGGACACACCGCATTGACGCGCACGCCGCGTCCGCCCCATTCCGCGGCCAGCGTGCGCGTCAACCCGACCAGCCCATGCTTCGACGCGTTGTAGGCGCTGCGGTGGATCACGCCGGCGAGCCCGGCCACCGATGCCACGTTGACGATGCTGCCGCGACCGCGCTCCAGCATCGGCCGGCCAAGATGTTTGCATAGCAGGAACGGCCCGAACAAATTGACGTCGAGAACCCGCCGCCACTGCTCGGCCGAGGTCTCCTCGGCCGGGGAGATGAGGCTGATGCCGGCGTTGTTCACCAGGCCGTCCATCGCGCCGAAGTCGTCATGCATCTGCCGCACGGCGCGCTCGACGAAGGGTTCCGACGAGATGTCCCCCGAGATGCCGACCGCTTCGGCTCCCTCCGCACGCAGGCGCTCGACCTGGGCGTCCACGGATTGCAGGTCCATGAGGATCACGCGCTGATTCGAGCGCGCCAGCAAAGACGCCGTGGCAAGACCCACGCCTTGTGCCGCGCCGGTGACGACGATGGTTTTCAATGTGCTCTCCTTACCGACTCCGGCCTCACGGCGCGCTACCGGCCGATGGCGCGACATCGATGCCCAACCAGGAGATCGCGCCGACCATTGCGAAGCTGGCGCCGACGAGGAATGCCGTGGACCACAGATGCTGAGCCGAAAAATACGCCACGATCGGAATTCCGATGATGCCGCCGAGATTGCCGCCGGTGTTCATGAAACCGCAAACGGCCATCGTATCGCCGCGGCCCACGGTCATTCCAGCGCCCCAGTACGCCCCCTCCGTGAGCTCGACGCACCCATAGCACAGGGCGAGCGCGGCCACCGCGAGATAGGGGTTGGCTGCGCTGACCGCGAATAGCAACAGGAGCCCAGCCGCCGGCAACGCGGTCAGGGGCACCAGACGGAATCCCCAGCGGTTGCCGAATCGCCGGCACGCGAGGCCGGCCAGCACTCCGCCGAGTCCGGCGCCCGCCGCCGCGGCCAGCGGCGGCGCGGTTGCGAGCCAGCCGCTCTCCAAGGCCGAAAACCCGCGCTCCTGGATGAGGTACAGGAAGACCCAGTTCGCCAGCAGGTAGAACGTGTAATTCATGCACATATAGGAAATCGCGAGCAACAGCACGTTGCGGTTGCCCATCAGCGCCACCAGCTGCCTGAGGCCGACCGACCCCGTGGGCTCCGCCGGGGCCGCCGCATGAGTGCCGATCTGGGCAAGCTCCTCGGGAGTCACGGAGGGGTGTTCCCGCGGCGTGTTGCGGGCGTACCAGGCCCATGCCGCGATGAGGCCGAGCGCGGGCAGACTCGCCCAGAGAAGCGCGCGCTGCCATCCCAGCGTGCTCATGAGCTGCGCAATGAGGGGCGGCGTCAACGCCGCCCCGAGCTGCAGGCCCATGGTCGACAAGCCCTGCACCAGGGACCAGCGATTGGGCGGAAACCAGTGTTCGAACACGCCGGCCGTCACCGGGAAGATGGCGCCCTGCGAGCAGCCGAGCAGCAACTGCGCGCCGAACAGCGCCACGAACAGCGCTTCGCCGCTGAAAATTTTCGGCGCCAGGGGTGTGGCGACGGTCGCAAGAAATGCCCCCAGGCTGATGATGACGAAGGTCCTGCGAGCGCCCAATCGCTGCCCGAAGACGCCCCCCGGCATCTGGAACAGCGCATAGCCCAGCACGAAAGCCTGCTCCAGATATCCGATCTGCAGCTGGGAGAGGCCGAGCTCCGGCATCATCCGCTCCGCAGCCACCGTGATGGTCTTCTGCTGCACATAAGCCAGGAAGCCGAATCCGAACAGCAGCGAAAAGATTCGCCACCGGACGGGCACCCTGGGAGATCGCGGGGGAGGCTGCATGGTCATCCGTGGAGCATCATTGCCCCGCGGGCACGTCCGGAGCCGGCCTCTCCCGTGGCTTCGTCCGGTGCAGCCCTTCGTCCTGCAGCAACAGCTTGCGCACGTAGAGGAAGCGCACGTTCTCGTACTCGAACGGCGAACCCGTGGAGTAGTAGCGGAAACTTTCGTTCGAGCGGGTGTCGACCGCATCGCCCGGCCCCAGTCCCCAGCCGGCATCGCCGCGGTACAGGTTCGCGACATTGATTCCGTACGCCGTCGCGAAATCACCGAGCGATCCCACCGCTTCGCGCAGGGTCGAGGGACCCAGCAGGGGGACGACCAGGTACGGGCCGGGATGCATGCCCCATCGCGCCAAGGTCGTGCCGAATCCGGTGGGCGCGTAGGCGAGATGAAATCCCGTGGCGACGTCGAACAGGCCGGCGATTCCGAGCGTGCTGTTGACGAGCAGGCGGCCGAGACTGCGCGCACCCAGGCCCAACCGCCCCTGAATCGTGTAATTCACGACGCTCCCGATCTCCGACAAGTTCCCGAAAAAATTATGCACGCCGGTCCGCAACGGCGCAGGCAGCCGGCGATAGGCGTTCGAGACGGGCAGGAACACGGCTTCGTCGAACCTCGCGTTGAACCGGTAATCGAAGCGGTTGAGACGCTCCCACGGGTCGTAGGTCTTCATCGACGGCGCATCCGCCGGCGTCAGCGGCGGCGCCGACGGCTGCGCACTCGCGCCCTGGGCCGCAGACTGGGGCCCGCTGGCCGGCAGCGCCTTCGCCCGCTCGATCGCGGCCGCATTGTCGGCGGCCGGCGTTTCCGGCGGCATCCGGTGGATGACGATTCCCGTGCTCGCGCAGCCCGACAGGCCCAGGAGCACGGCCGCGGCAGCCCCTGCGATCCTCATCGCTCGCCGCCGTGCCAGCGTCCCGCCAGCATGTCCAGCATGTCGCCGACCTGGCGCCGATCGCCCAGATTACCGAGGTGGCCGCCGTGATCGTAGACGGCGATCCGGCTGCCCAGGGTCGTCTTCAACCAGGACAACTCCTCCCGGTCGAGAATCAGGTCGTCGCTGTTGGTCTGCACGTAGTAATCGGGATTGTTGCGCAGGTCGTCGCCGATGACGTCGAGCCGATTCTCGGCCATCAACGACGCCGATGTCGCATTGGCGTGGTGTTTCAAGTAGTAGGGCGCGAACACCTTGGTGTAGTACTCGGAAAAGGGCTTGCCGCGCAGAATTTGCTCCGTGCGCTCGAGCGAATCGCCGACCTTTGGCGGGTGCCTGGGATCCACCACGACCCCGGTCCCGGCATACAGGTCGCCGGCAAAGAATACGTTCATCAGGTCGATGCGGAAGGTGAGTGCGATGGCCGCGGAGATTTCCGCGTCGGTGGTCAGGACGGCTCCCGCGGCGCCCAGCAGGAAACTCTCGTCGATGTTCACGCGATTCGACGCCCGGTAGAGATTCGCCAATTGCGCATACAAGCGCTGGTACAAGCGCTCCACCCCGGCCTCGCCGGAACCGATGTTCTCGGCGAACAGCTTGTCGAGCCGCCCGACGGAGTCGAAGATGTTCACGGGAGGCTCGATCATCACCGCGCGATGAATGTGCAGCTTGTGCTCCCGCGCGTCGATGGATTTGACGATGCCCGCATTGGCGCCGCCCAGGCTGTATCCGATGACGTCGATGTCGGTGACGACCGCCTTGCCCGGGAGGTGCGCGACGATGATCTGCATCGCGGCGTACAGATCCTGCCCGTCCTGAAGGAGGTCGCCGACCACGCCGGTGCGGGAGGTCGAGACGATGAAGCCCGGAAAGGTGGGCGACGGCACCGTCAGGACGTGATAGCCGGCTCCGTACAGGGCGCCGCGCAGGGTGGATATCCCCGAGGAGTTGCCGTCGCCGCCGGTGCCGGCGATGACGATCGCCAGCGGGGCGGGCTTGTCCTGGGCGGAAAACCACACCCGCAGCTTTCCATCGAACCAGAAGATGGCGGGTACCGGCCGCGCCCAGGGCATGCGGACATTGATCTCCACGAGCGGAACGCGAGCCGGCATCGGCGCCCGGTCCTGGGGCGGCGTCCCGAACACGGTGGCGCGCAGCGCCGCGGAATCCGCCAAGCCGGTCGCCGGACCCTGCACCGCCGGCGCCGCGACCGCGGGGACGGGGGCGCCCTCTACGGATCCGGCATTGGCTGCGTCATTCACGGGCGCCGCGATATCCGACGCCATCGCGAGCCGCGCCATCGCGAGCCCGGCGATCACGAGGCCGGCCGCAAGGGCGGCGGCCGGCGGTCGCTCGCGCCGCGCGGCGGCAACGGCCGTCACACGCCATACCCGTGGCGAGGATCCTCAATGCGCATCGATCGCGCGCTCGAGGTCGCCTGCCGCCTTGTCGATCCCCGCAGCGGCGGATTCGATGACCTGCGACACCTGCGGGACCTGTGCCTCGGCCTCCGTCCATCTCTTCTCGTCCATGAACTCCCGCACCGCGGCGATGGGCTTGGCGTCGTAGCCGGTATAGGCCCCGGGCGCGTAGATCTGATTCTTGAACCAGGGACGCTCCGGCAGCCCCTTCTGATTGAGAAACAGGCGCGATACCTTCATCAAATCGGCGTTGACCAGCGTCAGGGATTTTTCATTGAGCTCCGGCGAGCCCTTCTCCCTGAAAGTCTCGAGCGCCTTCGAGAACCGATCGGCGCTCTTGCGAAACGCGCCGATCGCGTTCTTCATGGGCGCGAAATTCATGTATGGCGGCACGGTCTCCGCAGGAGGCGCAAGCAGCGGCCGGCGGGGATCGTTGGTCGCGGTAAACACCCCCTCGGCCAGCTCCGTGTTGCGCTCGGTGAATTCCGCTTGTTTGTCCTTCAGCAGCTTCTCGAGCTCCGCCTCGTACTTCTCGATGGCCTCGGCCTGGGGCCCGTAGTCGACCGGCACGAGTTCGGCATCCGCGAGGCGCATGATGACGCTGCCGGCCATTTGCGACAGCGCGCGGCCGTAGACGAAGTCCGTGTCGACGAAGTGGGTGTACCAATAGAAGTCGTCGTAGATCGAGTGGTACTGGTCTCCGTCGTCCTCGTCTCCGAAGCCGAGATCCAGGGTGGGGATGCCGGCATAGTCCTGGAATGCCGTGAAATCCGATCCGTCCCCCAGGGCCTCCAGCACGAGGTCGCTTCGCTTGCGAAGGTCCGCGCGCTGATCCGCGTCCTTGGCCTTCGCGATGCTGGCGAGATGGGACCGCTGATACACCGACATGGGCGTCTCCGGGTCCCGCACCTCCAAGGCGACGGCGCTCACCACCGTCTGCAGATCCTGCGTGCCGCCCGCACCGAGGAAGCCCCGGTCGTTGGTGTCCGAGTTGACGTACGCGACGGCGTGGCTCTTGAGCTCGTCGAGATGCGTCTCCACCCATTCCACCGATCCCAGCAGCCCAGGCTCCTCGCCGTCCCATGCGCAGTAGATGATGGTGCGTGCCGGCGACCAGCCCTGGGCGTGCAGCGCGCCGAGCATCCGCGCCTCTTCGAGCATCGCCGACTGGCCCGCGATCGGGTCCTCCGCGCCGTTGACCCAGGCATCGAAATGGTTGCCGCGCAACACCCATTGGTCCGGCGTCTTGGCGCCCTTGAGCGTGGCGATGACGTCGTACACGGGCTTGATGTCCCAGTTCGACGCCATCTGCAGATGCACCAGCGCGGGCCCGGGCCCGACGTGGTAGGTGATCGCGAGCGCGCCGCGCCAATCCTCGGGCGCCACGGGCCCGCTCAATGCGGACAACAAGGGCAACGCGTCCGCATAGGAGATCGGCAGCACCGGAATCTTCTGGATGGTCTTCGCGTCCTTCAATGCCAGGCGCTTGGCGGTCGGCGTCGCGCCCACCCCGGGCGTCAACGGGTCGCCGGGATAATCCGTATCCATTACGCTGCCGCGCTGCACGCCGCCGCTTGGACGCCAGCCGCCGGCCGGATATCCGTCGCCGCGGAAGTAACCGTCGCCGCCGGGATCGGAGTAGATGATGCAGCCGATCGCGCCGTGCTCGGCCGCCACCTTCGGCTTGATGCCCCGCCAGCCGTGGCCGTAGCGGGCAATGACGATGGCGCCCTTCACCGAAATGCCCATCCTGTCGAGACGCTCGTAATCGTCGCGGTTGCCGTAATTGACGTAAATCAGCGGCGCGGTCACGTCGCCGTCCGCCGAGTAGGCGTTATAGGTCGGCAGCTGTTCGCCGACTTGATCGCTGGTCGGATCCTGCGGAACTGCCGGCTCGCGAAGTGCGGCGTGAAAGACGCTGGGCTTCAGCATCTCCAGCACGCGCACCTTCGGGGTGGGGAAGAGCACATTGAAGGTCTCTATTCTTGCGTCGAAACCCCATTCCTTGAATTTTGCCAGGATCCATTCCCCATTGTCCTTGTCGTAGGCGGATCCGACGTGGTGCGGGCGAGCGGTCAATCGCCGCATGTACTCGCGAATATTGTCGGGCGCTACCCCATCCCGGAATTTCCTCTCCCATCCTCGCTGCACGCCCGCGCCCTGCGCGCTGTATCCCAGGAACGTTGGCGATTCCGGCTCGGAGAACACCGCGAACGGCAGCGCCGCTCCGAACAGCAGCAAGGCAAGGGAACGTAGCGTCATCTTGAGACCTCGGGCGGCCGGTCGGGACAATCGCGCAAGGATAGCGCGT